>MDSW01155121.1_pt1 | contig 58250 bp, 56 predicted proteins | sample 811171 | NCBI WGS metagenome assembly MDSW01 (sample SAMN05326641, study PRJNA326480) | marine metagenome | isolation source: seawater | place: Atlantic Ocean: North West | collected 2012
AGATATTAATGCAATGCTAAAAATAACAACAAAAGTTATAAACTCTTTTTTTAAAAGGTCTCTCGAAAATTGTTTGATAAGCATTATGAAACCTAATAGTCCAATGATTAAGAAAATTGAGTTAAAAATATAATCGTGTGGTAAAAAATAATTTGTAAAATAAGATATAAAAATACTAAATACTAAGCCAAAAATACCAAGATAACCAAAGTTTGTAATCTGTGAGCCTTTACTAAAAATTTTTAGAAATATTGTTCCATAACCAATTAAAGAAATCGATACAAAAAAAAAGGTTGTGATGAGTATTAATAAGTTTGTCATTTATTTATTTACAGATAAATGTTTTAAAGTTATATCCTAAATATTGATAATCTTAATATGATATAAAAAAATTAACAAATCAAAAAAATGTTATCAGATATAATTTACAAAAATAATAACAAAGCTGAGAATTTTTGTTGTATATTATTGTCTTTTCTCCCAATTATTTTTTTTTTCGGAAATGGTGCTGGCAATACACTTGTAATTATTATTGATGCATTGTTCCTGTACATTCTTATAAAAAATAAACAATTAAACTTTTTAAATCATTACCTTTTTTACTTATTAATAATTTTTTGGTTAATTATGTTAGGAAACCTGATTTTTAGTATTAATTTTGAAAATTCCTTAGGTAGGAGTGTAGGTTTTATAAGATTTATTTTTTTAATTTTTGCAATCAAATTTTTTTTAAAATTCGAAAAAAACAATTATAAAGATTTTATTTTAAAGTTTTGGTTTTTTTTTCTAACGATAATTTCACTTGATATAATTTTTGAAATTATTTTTGGATTTAATACACTTGGATTTTCTTCGTATATGCCAGGAAGATTATCCAGTTTTTTTAATCAAGAGTTAAAAATTGGAAATCTTTATAGCTCATTTTATTTAATTATTTTGTCCTTCTTGCTATATTTAAAATCCTCTAACTCTAAATTTGGTAAGAAAATTTTTAAAAATTATAGTTTAAATTATCTATTTTTTTTAATTTTATTCTTTGTTTTAATAAGTTTTTTTATTGGTGAAAGATCTAACCTTATTAGAGTTATTATAATGTCTGTGCTATTTTTTTTTATAATTTCAAAAAACTGGGTGAGCATATTAAAATTTTTGATAACATCAATTTTAGTCACTACTATATTTCTAACATCTTCAAAAAATTATCATTGGAGATATTGGGATGCTTTTTTAAAACCTTTAATATTAAATCCATTAGAATTTGTTGACAAATCGTATTATGGATCTCATTATAAGACAGCTATTCAAGTTTTCAATAATCATAAATTATATGGTGTGGGTTTAAAGAATTATAGGTTAGAGGTGCAAAAAGATGAATATCCTGATCTATCATCAATTCATCCTCATCAGGTACATTTTGAGGTACTGGCAGAATTAGGCACTATTGGATATTTGTATTTTATTTTTTTTATGGTTGTAAGTATTTTTAAGTCAATTATTTCTTATCGAAATAAAAAAGACTATTTTGTATTATCCGGCATGTTGTATGTTATAACAATTTTACTACCCATTCTGCCAAGCGGTAGCTTTTTCACAAGTTTTGGTGCTACCGTATTTTGGGTGAATTATGCTTTTATGACTTCAAACTTTCCAAATGATTTTAAATAAACATGAATGATTTAACCCTAATAATACCAGCAAAAAACGAGGCTGAGTCTCTTCCAAAAGTTTTGGAGGAGTTACGAAAATTTAATTACAATATTTCTGTTGTTTTACACAAAACTGACCATCAAACAATTAAATCGATAGAAAATTATGATGTAAAATTGGTTTTTCAAGAGAATTTTGGCTACGGTGATGCCTTAATTCTTGGAATGAATACCTGTGAAAGTAAGTACTTCTGTATCTTTAATGCAGATGGATCTTTCAATCCTAATGAACTTAATATGATGATAAAAAAAGTTGAGACTGAAAAGTTAGACTTTGTTTTTGCATCTAGATATCAGAAAAATTCTGGAAGTGATGATGATACATTTGTAACTTTAGTTGGTAATTATTTTTTTACTTTAATCGGAAAAGTTTTTTTTAATTTAAATATATCAGATATTTTATACACATATGTTTTAGGTAAAACTGAATCTGTTAAAAATTTAAATTTAAACAGAAAAGATTTTACTTTATGTGTAGAACTTCCAATCAAGGCATCTAGAAAAGGTATGAAAATTAGCTCAATTAACTCATTTGAAAGAGCAAGAATCGCAGGGAAAAAAAAGGTAAATGCTTTGAGAGATGGATCCTTAATACTATTATATTTGATAAAAATTTTTTTTAAAAAAAATTAAAAAATTATTTAAATACACTAATCATCAAGAAAAAAATATTAAATAAAATTAAAATATTCAAATTTTTTTGTGAGAAAAGTTTATTACTCAGATTTTCATTTAAAAATAATGTCAAGATAACTATATAAATAATTGGTTCAAAGTAGTTATGATATATAGTAAGTTGAAAATTAGAAAATAATAATATAAAAAAAATTAGATAATTATTTATATTATTTTGTAATATAAAAATAAAAAAATAACTTATAGGTATTATTAAAAGTATTTGTAAATCTGGTATATTTAATATTTCATTAAAAATTCTATAAAAAATACCACCCCCACCTAAATTGTCATATATATTTTCGTAATTAGAAAAAAAATACGTAATAGTAAGAAATAAAAAAATTAAAATAAAATTTTTGCTTTTAATAATATTTTTAGAGATTTTAAATTTATCGAGAAAAATAAAAAAAATTGGTATGAGATGAAAAAATATTATACTTGAAGAATAAAAAAATTTATTTGAAAAATTTAAAAAAGAAAAAGTTTTTTCCGTTAATCCCCATTCACCTGTTGACCTTAAAAAATTTATATCTAAATAAAAGATATAGTAAAAAGCTGGAAAAGCTAATAAAAGATTAAGAAAAATTACAATTGGTATTTTGTAGAAGAATTTTTTTTTTAAAAAAAATTTAGTAAAGTTGAAAAAAAAATAAAGAGAGAAAATAGAAAAAATTGGCATGAAATATGAGGATATAGATAGATAAAAAACATTATAAAATATATTTATAAAATTGTATCTTTGGTATCTGTGTAATAAGAAATAATAGGTTGAAATTATAAAAAATAATAATCCATAAATATAACTATCTGGCCAAATAGAATACGACCTTATAGTTGGAGATATAAATATTAAAGATGAGATAAAAGCTAGTTTAGAACTATCAATTTTATTAAATCTAATTTTTAAACACTTATAAAAAAAAAAATAAATTAATATTGGTATAAATAAGTGTATAACTCTTAAAAAATCAACATTTTCAAAAGAACTTAAAATAATTGATGAAAAAACTAAAAAAATAGGAGAGTGTCTATTCTCCAAATCATCATAATTAAAAAAATGATAAAGCAAATCTTCTTTTAGATAGAACGTTCTTTCAAGTTGAGAATAAAAATCATTTTTTGCACCCCCAAGTGAGTCCTCATTTAAGATAAAGCCAACAATTATTGTAGAGAATAGAATTAATGGAATCCTAAATTTACTTAAATGAGCGCTTTTTAAGTCCATTTTAAAATTTTTGAAATTATTTTTGTCACAAAAAAGTCTAAAGAAAATGAATATTGTCTTTTATATTTTTTTTTTGAATAAAAAAAAAAGTTAAAAGCCTCAGATCTTTTAATCCACCAATTTTTTCCAAATTTCTTATAATTTGACATTATTCCATCTTCTACTTGTCTGTAATAAGTCAATTTTTTACGAAGTATATTATAATTATTTCCAATAATAGAAAATAAGCAACATAATCTAAAATCTATTTCTAAGTTTTCAAATTTATTTTTTTTGAAAACTTTAATACATTTTCTAAGATAATCTTTTCTAACACTTATTGTACTGGTAGGAAATGTTGTTGGCCATATTGATGATTTTGTTTTTCTTTTTTTATCATATTTGAAATTAGTAGATTTATTTATGTTTGTAAAAATAATTGGTAAATCTAGCACTGCGTTATAATTTGAGTTATTAACAAAATAATTTACTACTTGAGAAACTTTGTTTTTATCAAATATATCGTCTCCATCGAGTAAACAAATTATACTTCCTCTACAATTTTTTAGACCAATTTCAATCGATTTAATTTGATTTAAAGCCCCTGTCTTTTTTTGATTATTGAAAAGTAATTTAACATTTTTAAATTTCGAAATAATCTTACATGAATTATCACTTGAAAAATTATCAATAACTATTACTTCAGATTTTTTATATTTTTGATTTATTGCAGATTTAATTGTCTGATGGATATATTTTTCTTTATTAAAATTGGTTATTATTATACTGACTAAGGGTCTTTTTTTTTCCATTAATTTTTAAATATTTTGTTAAAGAAAACCACTAAAAACAAAATTGAAAAACCTGAGTATTGTAAAATATGTCTATCAATCCCATAAGCTACATGCCATTCAAAATCTATTTGTATTATATAAAATATTAAGAATGATGATAAATTGAATAAAATAAATAAAAAAACATTTGTTAATGATATTTTTATTTTTTGTAATAGAATTAAAGCTAAACTTATATATCCAATTAATATTACTGGATTCTTAAATAAAGAAAAAAAGTAATATTTAAATATTATGTAAAATTTATAAAAGAATAAGTTTATATCAAATAACTTAAATAAATCGTATTCGCCAGAAAATTGAAAAGATGCATTCAGATTAATTTGATAAAATTGAGATATGCTCAATTTAAAAATTAAAGTAAATAAAAATGAGAAAAAAATTAAGAGAAAATACTTATAATCTTTTTTAAACAATTTATAAATTAACAACATTGAATAAGATAATATTACATAAACTATACATTCATACTTAATCCATAGAATAATATTATTGATTAATATAAAAAGTATAAGATTAAATAAAGTTTGCTCTTTCTTTTCGTAAATTAGATATAAATATCTTGATAAAAAAATTACAAAAGAAAAAACCAATATGTCTTGGTTTCCTGTAAAATGATTAAAATTAAAAGTTATTAACGATAAGGTTATAAATAAAATTAATTTTAAATTTTTGTTGTTAAGTAAATCTACAATTGAAAATATTGATAAAAGATAGAGAAATAAATAGAAAAGCCTGCCAAAATATTCAAAGTTTAATGGATTTATAGACCAAAAAAATGCCCACAAATATACACCAAAATGAGGATATTCATATTTAGGTAAATTCGATAAGTTTTCAAAACCCATATTTTGGTAAAAATTGAGAGCCTTTTTATACCAATGAAATTTACCATCCCAACCTAAATCTGGGTTAGCAACAATATATATGCTTAAAACTTGAAATATTATTATTAATATTAATAGACTAAAAATAAATTTAGAAATAATTTTAAAATTAAAATTAAAAATATTAACTAAGATAAAATATATTGAGATTATTATTATAGTAAATTCAATATCAAAATTAAATAATGAGACTAACAATATCAAATTTAAAATAATAAATAAATTCAATATATAATAGTCAAAATGACTATTTTCTTTTCCAAATCTTTTTTTTAGTAATTTAGCGAATAGATGGTTCTGAAAAAATATTATTAGTGCTAATGGAAACAATATAATATTAATAATTTCAATCATTTTTTCTCAAAAAATAACAATTCTGTTTTTTCTCAATTATTTGGTAATCGCTTAATTTAATTTGATTATTTATAATTAAATTTACATTTTTTATCATACCTTTTTTAAAAGGTTTAATCTCAATCTCATAACTTCTTAATTTTCTGCCCTCAGAGTCATTCAATGATAAATCAATGAATTTATTATTAAGACCTTTTTTTAACAAAACTTGATTGGAAGTCAGATTTTCTTTTTTTTTATTTTGAACTTTATATAGATTTACCACAAAAGTTTTATCTATGTTTAGCTCATCTTCAAAGGAAATATTAATCCCTTTTATTTCTCTAAGCAAAGGGGGTAATTTTCGAGCTATAAATCTAGAATTTTTAAATTCAGTTTTAATAGTTTGAGTTTCTTCATAGTTTAGTAATATTAACTCACTCTTGCTTTGCTCTTTTTTAAAATCAAAATAGATCCAGTCGGAAAGAGGAGAAATTGTATTATTGAGTAAAATTGGGTTTGTTCCAAAATTGTAGTTTTTATTTAAATAACTAACGAAACCTTGAGAGTCTCCTTCACAAAATTTTGAATTTCTAATTATCCTCTCATCTTTGTTATATTTAATAATGCTAAATACATTTTTAAAAAAATCAAAACTCACTAAAATAGTCATAAACAAGATAAATAAAATTAAAACTATTCCTTTTCGTTTTTTATAATTAATATTTAAATTTTTAAATTTCATTTCTAATAAATAGGTAATCATTTGTAAGATTAGATTTAAAATCTTTAAACAAATAAAAATTTTTTTTTTTCAGCATTTTGTTTATTTTCTCAATATCATCAGAATTATTTATTTCTATTAATAAACTATTTACAAATTTAAAAAACTTGGTTTTTGCTAATTCTTTTAAAACAATTTTTTCTAGTCCCTCCACATCAATTTTAACCAAATAATTACGTGTTTTATTTTTAATAATCTTATTCAAACCTTTGCTATTAACAAATCTACATTTTAAAATCTTTGAAAAATCTTTATTTTTTTTTTTGATTAAAGATGACATTCCTGTGTGTTCAGGCCTAAAATAAATATTTTGTAATCCATTTTTTTTACTAATACCAAGTTTTAAGACTTTTCCTTTTACACCATTTAATTTAAAATTTTTATAAATTTCATTGCATAATTTTTTAACAGGCTCAAAGGAGTAAATATATTTGCAATTTTTATTTCTTGAGGCAATGCAAGAATATAGTCCAATATTTGAACCAATGTCTAAGAATATAAAATTACTTTTATAAAACTTGAGATATTCAGCATAATTATTTCCATAGGCACCACCTATGCAGTATCTATAGGTATTATCTTTTTTATCCTTATTTGATAACTTAACTCCATAAATAGAATATTTAAAATTACCAAATGATAATTTTATAAATAAATTATATATTCCAACTTTTTTGTATATGAACAACTTAGATAAAAAAAGAGAAATTATATAAATTATATAATTGTAATATTTAATCATGTATTAATATTAATTATATTAATTTAATTTATGATCAAAGTATTTTATTGGGCTCCATTTATTTCTAAAATAGCAACACCTATTGCTGTAATCAACTCTGCAATTTCGCTCAAAAAATATTCCAAAGGAACTATTGAACCAACAATCATAAGTTTATTTAATGAATGGTCTGATTATCAAAAAAATTATCAAAATTATAAATTAGTTTTTTTAAATCTTTTTAAATTTAAATTTTCTTTAAATTTTTCAGATAAAGGTTTTTTTTTAAGTAGAATTTCTTTTTTCTGTATTTTTTTAATAAGTTTCATTCCTTTGCTAAATATGCTGAAAAAAAATAAACCAGAATATTTCATAATTCATTTAAATACTGCTCTTCCACTTATTCTCTTATATTTCTTTAATTTTGAAACTAAATTTATTTTGAGAATCTCAGGCAAACCAAGATTAAATATTTTAAGAAAATTTTTATGGAAAATTATTTCTAATAAAATTTACAAAGTGACCACACCAACATCTTCGATGGCCGATGAATTAATAAATAATAAAATTTTTTCAAAAGAAAAAATAGAGGTTTTATTTGACCCAATAATAAATTTAGAAAACTTTAGGATTTCAAAAAAAGAAATTAAAGAAAATTTAAATAATGAAAATAAAATTATAGCAATCGGTAGACTTACAAAACAGAAAAACTTTTCATTTTTAATTGATTGTTTCTCTAGTCTAGAAAAAAATTATAAAACACTTTCTTTACATATTCTTGGAGATGGTGATCAAAAAGAAAATTTGAAAAAGCTGATTAACTCCAAAAATTTAAACAGTAAGGTTTTCTTGCATGGACATAAAAAGAATATTAATGAATATCTTCAAAATTCATTTTGCTTTGTATTATCTTCTTTATGGGAAGATCCAGGATTCGTTATAATTGAGGCCGCTATGAACAACACGGTTATTCTTTCCTCAAATTGTGAGACTGGACCAAAAGAATTATTAAAAGATAGGATTAATAGTTTTGTATTTCAAAGTAACAACAAAAAAAGTTTTATTGATAGTTTTGAAAATTTAATTAGGTCGAATGAAATTGAAAAACTCAATATAAAAATAAAAATGAAAAAAGATATTAAAAAATTTACTTTAATTAATCATTACTTAGCTTTAACAAAAACTATTCTATAGGTTATTAATTATTTTTTGGAAATTTTTTCTTCCAATTTCATAATTAAATCTTTGTAGTTTTTTTTGAGATAAAACAGTTTTTTTCATTAAGAAACTTTTTTTACTGAAAAACAAAAGTATTCTTTTTGCTATTTTTGATGGATTATTATTTTTAATTAAATCACCTCCTTTTCCATTAAGTATTATTTCTGTTAATCCTGACTTATAATATGTAGAAATGATTGGCACATTGAGGGTTAATGACTCAATTATTACATTTGGGAATCCTTCATACTTTGATGTTGAAACGTATAAATCTGCTTTCTTAATATAAGGTAAAGAATTTTTAACACCACTTATAATTTGAACATTTCTATTTAATTTATTTTTAATTATATAATTTTTAAAATCTTTTTTCTTATTTCCATCTCCTATTAATAGTAAATTTACTTTTTTATTTTTATTGTTTAAAATCTTAAAACTTTTCAATAAGAGAATTTGATTTTTTTGATCAACTAACCTTCCAACATTAATAATAATATTATTTTTGAATTTAATATTTCTTTTTTTAAAATTCGATTTTTTTCTTATCTCATTAAACTTATAAAAATTATATAAATTTAAAACTTTTTTATCGCAATATTTTTGTAAATCTTTACAGAGCTCTTTACTATTTCCTATTAAAATATCTGAATATCTGTAGCATATTTTAATTAAAAATTTGATAATTATATTTTTAAAAAATGTAATCCATTTATCTGAATGATCAAATTCAGAAATATGATTTCTTTCAAATGATATATTTTTTATTTTTTTTAGGTTAATGCTAGAAATTAAGGATAAAATATTTGCAAAGTTTTGGTTAGATAATAATATAATCTTATCAAAAATTTTGAGCTCTTTTTTTAATAATTTTCTTAATTCAAAAATTGAAAATATAAAATTAATTTTTTTTATCCTCTTAATTTTCATTTTTCTTTTTGTGTAAAATCTAATCTTTGGATTTTTGGAAAAAGTTAAAAAATCAATTTCATATTCATTTGGTGTGGTATCTATAAGTTTTGATATTGAGAGATCTGCTCCACCATAAACTGAATAGGGATGAAAAAATATAATTTTTTTTCTCATCTTATTTTTTAACTAATTTAAAAATTATTTGAAAAACAAGAATAAATATAATTTTAAAACTCATCTTACTTTGGCCCTTATTTCTACGGAGAAATTTAATATCTATATCTGAAATACTTAGATTTTTTTTAGAAGTGATTAAATCAAATAAAATTTTATATCCTTTTTTAAAAAGTTTATGTTTATTTTCTAAATAAATTTTTTTTCTAAAAATAAAGAAACCACTCATTGGATCTTTCGTAATGTTCCCAAATAGAAAATTAATCAAAATTATTATTAATTGAGAACTTGTTTTTCTTAAAAAACTTAATCCTTCAAATTTGACTGAGAATAAATTTCTTGTTCCAATAACAAAGTCTATATTTTGATTCCTCATTTTTTTTACCATTCGCTTTATATATTTTGGATGATGTTGACCATCTCCGTCCATTACTAAAATCAATTTATTTTTACTTTTTTCAAATCCTTCAATACATGACAAAGATAGATCTCTGGGATATTTGGTTCTTTTTATTAATTTAATGTACCTTTTGTTTTCAATGAATTTTTCAATAACATTTTGAGATCCATCAGTAGAACTATCATCTATTATAATTATTTCATATTTTAAACCTCTCATTAATGGTATTATTTTTTTTAATAAACCAACAATATTTTTTTTTTCATTAAATATTGGAATGATTATGGAAAAACTCGGAAAAATCATACTTTTACAATATATATATTCATATAAAAAAAACTAATTTATTATTTGGATGATTTTTTTAAATACAAAATCAATTTTTAAAGTTTTAATTATTACAACATTATCTGGATCAATTGTTCTATTTTCAGACACAAATTTTTTTTTGAAAATTTTTAGTTTCTATAATATTGACCACCTTACGCCATCATTTGCTGATTTTAGGAGTTATCAAGCATTACCATTAACAATTGAAAAAGGTTTGGATCCTTATATTAATCACGAATACGATCCTTGGAAAAGACCTTTTAATCTTCCAATAATATGGTTTTATATATCTAAATATTTAAATTTGATAAATGAAATAAATTTTAAGATATTTGTTTTTCTTTACATTAGTTTATTTATTTTTTGTGTTATTCAAATAATTGAATTAACAGAAAATATAATTGGTAAAATTTTAGTAATTTTGGCAGCTTTTTCTGCCTCCAGTATTTTAGCATTAGAACGAGGAAATACTGATTTATTAATTTTTTCTTTAGTTTTTATAGCATGTATTCAAAAAAAATTCTTTTTAAGCTTATTAATTCTTGTAACTGCCTCAATTTTAAAACTCTTCCCTATTTTTAGTTTTGTCATTAATTTTGAAAATAAGAAAAAAGTATTTTTATCGATCTTAGGCATATTATTAGTATTCTTTATATTATTAAGTGATTTAAAATATTTTTTTTATAACACTCACTCCACTTTTAATACTGGGCTTACTTTTGGAATAAGACCAATAATTTTAGGATTTTTTAAAAGTCTAGAGAGAGTCGGATTAAATAATATCGAAATGAATAATCTTTATTTTATTATAGGTTACTTTTTTATTTTGTTTTTTTCTTTATTATTATTTTTATTTTTTTTAATTAAAAATAAAAAAAAAAGGACTGTAGATTTTATCAACTTAAAAAATAAATTATTTTTGGCTGGTTCAAGCATTTACTGTTGCTCATTTATTTTTTTTTCAAGTTTTGATTATAGGTTAATATTTTTAATTATGACCATACCTTACTTGACAGATAACATAAATTTAATAAAAAAATTAATCCTTATATTAATCTTGCTTTCTACAAATTTTTTAGCATTTTATACAATTGCGTATAGTCAAAATGATTTTATGTATATTGGAATTTTAAATCATATTAGTAAATTATCATTATTTATATTAGTCTTACATGAATTATCTAAATTTTTTAATATCTTTGTTCAGAATTTTTTAGCTAAAAAAAAAAATTTCTAACTCTTTTTTTTCAAAAGAAAGTAAATCGTTAAATAGAATAATATGTTGAAAAATAAAATAAATATTTGAAATTTTGTATTTGAATAATTAAATGACGCGATGAAAATAACCAAAAAATTATAAGTTAATATAAAAAAAGATGTAAGGTTATTTGCCTTGTTTTTTTGTAATTCAGTTTTTTCTAAAACTTTATCTAAAATTAATTGATGTAAATGAAAATTATCAGGTTTATACGGGGATACATTAGAATTAAACTTTCTAGTAAGAGAAAACAAATTTTCAAAGCAAGGGTACCAAATCAATAAAATTATAAAAAAAGGTGATAAATAAGAGTTATTTGAGTAAATACTAATAAGAAATGTCCCTGTAAAAAAACCTATTAAATATGATCCACTATCACCTAAATAAATCTTGTTAAATAAATTTAATATAAACAACAGTGTTAATACAAAAATTAAAAATTTAGGTAACTCATTGTCTACAAATTCATAAGAAATTCCAATACTATGCAAAATTAAAAAAACTATTATATAATATCCTGTAACAAGGCCATTTAATCCATCAATAAAATTGGATCCGTTTATTAAGATTGTTACACAAAAGGTGCAAAAAAATAAATTAAATAGGAAATTTTTTAGCAAAAAATCTAAAAAATCAATTCTAGTATCTTGTAAACTTAAATTTGATAAATTTATGAAAAATAAAACTATAGAAGTTTGTAATATCAATCTAATATTAGGTGAATTAATAATTTTAAAATCTGAGGATGTACCAAGTAAAAAGATTGAGAAAAAAAGTATTTTTTGCATCCAGCTTAATTGAATATCAAATAAAATTACTAAAATTAAAAAATATCCACCTAATAATGGTGGGATATAATCTGTTGCTAATTTTTGATGAGGCTTATCAATATTTTTAGCAATTAATTTTTTTGAAAAATATAGATGCAGTAATGCCAAAATTATAAATAATACAAAATAAATATTAGTCATTTTTTATTTTTTAAGAAGGTAATTAAAAGATAGTCTAAAAAGGTACAGAAATGAAAGAATTTTATTATATCTCATATATTTATTATAAACTTTAAATCCATCTAGTAACTTTTGATATGTACTTGAGGAAAGAGAATTTTTTGATTTTCTCCATTGAGTTAATGAACGATCTAATCCGTAAAACTTTATATTTTTTTTAGCTAAATTTAACCACAAAACATAATCTTCTTTAGTAATTAAGGATACAAATTTACAACTATCATCAATCAATTTTTTTTTCATCATAACTGTTGATAAACCAATATCACAAGATTTAATTAAATCATTAAAACTTAAGTATCTTTTTGCAATCCTTTTTCCAATTATTTTATTTTCATTGTTGATTATATCGTATGATGTAAATGAAAATTCGTAATTATTTTCATTCATAAAATTTATTTGATCATTTAATTTATTTTTTTCCCACAGATCATCACAATCTAAAAAAGCTATAAGCTCAAATTTCGAATTTGCTATTCCAATATTTCTTGATAATCCAGCTCCTAAATTCTTAACATTTTTAATGATCTTTATTCTTCTATCTTTTTTTTCGAAGTTCTTAATAAATTCATAGTCATCTTGATTTTCATCATCATAAATAATTATTATCTCAAAATTTTGGTAAGTTTGACTCAACACTGAATTCAGTGATAACTCGATAAAATCTCTCTTTTTAAAAAAAGGCATTATGATGCTTACTGGCATATCACTAATTTATATATTTGATTAACAATTTTTGATAATCTTTTGACCTATCATTCATTAAAAATCTTTTTAAATGTTTTTTTGAAATATCATTTTTTTTTTTTGCTAAACTATAATTTTTAATACAATAAATCATTTTTTGTGATAGATCGTAAACATCATTATTTTTTGACAAGGTCCCACCTTTTCCATTTAATAGTATTTCTTTTGGACCACTCTTACAATTAGTTGAGATACATGGGACATCATAATTTATTGCATCTATTAATACATTTCCCAAACCTTCATATAATGATGTAAAAACAAACAATTTGGCATTTTTAACATATTTCAAGGTATTATTTGTCCAGCCACGTAAAAAAACTTTGTTATTTAAATCTAGATTTGATATTTCGCTAAGTAATCTGTTTTTTAAAATACCATCGCCAATTAATAAAAGTTTATATTTTTTGTGTATTTTAGAAAATTCATAAAAGGCTTTAATTAACAAAATTTGATTTTTTTGTTTGCGGAATCTACCAATATTAATAATTATATTTTTTTTCTTAAATTTTTTCCTATTAATTTTTTTTAGGTAAGGATTATAAATAGTTACAATTTTATTTTTATTCAGCACTATTTTTGTTAAGGATTTTTTTGAACCATATGAGTTTGTAACTATACAATTACAAAGGTTATAAAAAACTATTTTTAGAAAAAAAATAAAGAAAGAGAAAATTTTATTTTCTGAGTAAATTGTCGAGTAGATAGGATCCTCAGAATTTCTAATCACTATTTTGACATTTGCGATAAAGCAAACTATAATTGCTGCTATATTACTTTGCATAGAGTGTACAACTAAATTTTTCTTTTTTAGTCTTTTAATTAATTTAAAAAGTAAAAACATTGATGATAAAGCAGAATTAATTCTAGACGGTAAAAAATTTAGAATTTGACTTTTTTTGACATTATAAATTTTACAATTCTTATTAGAAATTCCCTTAATATCTTTTTGTGAAATAGATGAAATAAGATGTAAATCTACTTTTGAGCTGAAGGTATTAATCAAATTTTTCAAGTTCTCTTCAACTCCTCCTCTTTCAAAAGATGGGTAGTAGATTAATAATTTCTTTTTTATCACAATTTATATATTTTATTTTTCAAGTACCACTTAACTGTTTTGTTGAGACCTATTTTAAAATTTGTAAATTTTTTTAACTTTAAATATTTTTTTAACAAACTATTATCTCCATGGGTCTTATTAACATCATAACTGTTTTTTTTTATTTCAATAATTTTTTTTATTTTCAAATTTTTTTTCAAATAATCACTTAAATTTTTGATATTTATAGGTCTAGAAGAACAAACATTTAAAATTTTGTGTTTAAAATTTTTAATTTTAATTAAATTTTCTAAGATTTTTACAACGTCTTTTATGTAAGTAAAATCCCTTTCATGATTACCAAAATTATTTAAATAAAAATCTTTATTATTTTTATGTGCAAAAAGTATCTTGAAAATAAACATATCTGGTCTACCCCATTCTCCATAAACTGTAAAAAACCTCAAACCTATCAAATCAAATTTATTATCTTTTAAAGTTTTTTTTGCGAATAACTCATTTTGCAATTTTGTTTGAGCATAGACACTTTGGGGAATTAATTTTGAACTCTCTTTTGATGGAAATTTTTTTCTTGATCCATATACTGAACTAGAAGATGCGTAAAAAATTCTTTTTAAATTTTTTAAATTCTTAGAGTTTTTTACTATATTTTCAAATCCTTCTTTATTTACTTTTATATACTTTTTTGGATTTATTAATGAGTATCTAACTCCTGCCTGGGCAGCAAAATGAAATATCAAATCAAAATTTTTTTTTTTGAAATATTTTTTTAAATCGTTTTTTTTTGTAATATCAACTTTTTTGAAAAAAAAATTATCTTTTTTTTTTAATTCTTTTAATCTTAAAACTTTAAATTTTATTGAATAATAATCATCAAAATTGTCTATTCCATAAATTGTAAAATTTTTATTTAAAAGATATTTTGCAAAATTAAATCCTATAAAACCAGCTACACCAGTTATCAATATTTTCATAATACTTAATCAATTTATTACATTATAATTTAATCTCTTATTTTTGTTTTTTTATCAATTTTTTCATCTTTAATAAATTTAATGATGAATTTTTTGGTATCAAACTTGAATGAATTTTAGAATCGTAAATTATTGGAAAAATTTTTTTTTTTTTATCTTTTACAAAATTAAATATTGTTTGGCTTTTACCTCCAATATTTATTACTCCTTTTTGATTAATTAATTTCATAACTATAGATGCTGCATCTGAATAATAAATAAAACTACTTTTAACATTGGTATATGCTTTTTTATGTTTAAAGGGATATTTTGTTATTGCCAATCTTAATATTAAAGAATTTTTATACATTTGCACCGCACATTCACCACCTAACTTCGACCAACCATAATTATTGCATGGTAATATAGGATCGGTTTCTTTGTAATTTCCCCTCTTTCCAGGATAAACATAATTAGTAGAAAAATAAATTAATTTGACGTTATATTCGTTACAAACTGTCACGATATTACATGTCCCTATAATATTTTTTTTTATACTTAAATTAATATTTTTTTCATGAATATCCATCGGTCTAGAGAGAGCAGCATTGTGAATAAGATAATCTGGCTTAAACTTTTTAATATAATTTTTAATTTGAGACAAACTTAAAATATTTAACTCATACTTAGTTGGAAATTTAATTAGAAATTTTTTATTAAAAGCTTTAAATTTTTTAGCAAAAGCCCCAGCGCCTCCAGTAATAACTACTTTTTTTTTTTTCATAAATTATTATTAAAATTAATTAAAAATTACATTTTATTGATTAAATTTTAAATCTGATACAATTCCATCTTTTAATTTTAAAATTTTTTGACATCTGTTTAAAGACTCTAAATTATGAGAAATCATAATTATTGTCTTATTTTTAATAGCATAAATTTCATCTAATATTTCATTTTCAGTCTCAAAATCCAAGGAACTTGTAGCTTCATCAAAAATTAAAACCTCAGGATCATTATATAAGGCTCTAGCAATACCTATTCTCTGTCTTTGTCCTCCAGATATATTGATACCTCTATCTCCAATTTTAGTTTCTATCCCATCTTTTAAGGAAGATATGAATTTATCAATTTTTGCAAGATAAATAGCTTTATCTAAATTAGTTTGATTAACTTCCTCAAACTTATTTGAAAATATAATATTTTTTTTTACTGTATCATCTAATAAAAAGTTATCTTGGGGTATATAGCCTATAATATTTTGCCAAAGATCTTTGATCTTATCATCTTTTAAATCAAATTTATCAATCGAAATGTTTCCTTTTGTAGGTTTTAATAACCCTGTTAATAAATTTAAAATTGTACTTTTGCCAGAGCCAGATTCACCAAAAATTCCTATTATTGAATTTTTTTCAATTTTGAAGCTTATATTATTCAATAATTGCTTATCATGATGAAATCTGAAAGAAACTTGATTGAAACTAATATTGTTAACAAATTTAAAACTATTATCCTTTAAATTTGATCCATCTACAGTCTGATAAAATCTTTTTAAATCAAAAAAATTATTTGTTATAAGGTTGAACGAATACTCGGTCGACTTAATATTAGATAAATTTAATGTTATAAGGTTAATTGAGGGTAATATTCTCGCAAGAGAAATTATAATTAAAGTCAAAAAAACAATTGTACTTTCAACACTTTCTTCGTTAATAAATATTTTGAATAGGACTACAAACATCATAAAAGTTATTGTTAATAGCTCATATATACCCCTGGGCAATCTCTTAAACATACTGATTTTTAATACTTGGTCCTGCTGATATTTTTGTAATTTCGAATATAAAGAATTGAGAAAATTTATTTTTTTGTAAATTATTACTTCTTTTATATTATTTATTCCCTCATTAACTATTTTTATTCCCTCTCCCGCATATTTCTGCTTCAGTTTACCATATAGTGACAATCGTTTACTTGAAAAAAAATAAATAGTTAAAAGAATTAGAATAAAAAACATTAAAATAGTAATAGTCAAAAAAAAGTCTATGTATAATAAATAAAGAGCTATAGATGATGTTAGGACTAATTGAAAAAATAAAGTTAAAGAGCTATTCACATATGTTACGGCATTTGCTGCGTCTAACGTAATTTTTCTAATCACATCTGAACTATTACTATTTAATTGCTCTTTAAATGGTTTTCTAAAATAATATGAGAAAGTTCTTTTTTTTATATCCAATGTAATGGATCTGGCGGTCATTTGCTCAAAATAAACTAGAAAAGCAAAGAATATATTTTTTATTAAAAAAATTAAGATTATTATACCTACAAAATATAATAGTATTTCTTTTTTTTCTAAATCTCCAAAATAAAGTAAGTAATCTTTTAAAATAGGTAGCTTAAAAGAGTTTTCACTTTCTAAAAGAAGTGATAAGAAAATTGGTATTGAGGTAATGCCAATTAATTCCATAAAAGTAAAAATTAACCATAAAAAAAATAATATAACTGCATAAGATTTATTTTGTTTATTTAAGGCAATTTTAATCTTTTTAATATCAATCATCAGAATTATTCCAACTATTTGAGTAAATTCTTTTAATTTTTTTCAATGAAATTATTTTTTTTTTATCTAAATCAATAAATTTTATATTCTCAATTTCTCTCATTCTTTTAGTGCCTCTTAAAAAACTTTTACTATTATCGTTACTTCTAGACTCTCTAAATTTTGAAGAAAATTTTTTAATATTTTTTATCTTTTTTTTAATTTTAACAAAATACTCTTTCCTAATAAAATATGCATTTACACCGTTGCTATTAGTTCCGATCAATACATAACCTTTATTTGTGGCTAATTTTTGAAATGCTTTTATTGATGCTCCAAAAGCTAAATTAGAATGATGATATTTGTTTCTATCAAAATTTTTTGTATAAGGAACAGTGAGAGATCTTATATCACCTAAAACAGCGTTATATTCACATATAAAGATAACTGGTTTAATTATTTTAATTTTTTGCCATACCCAATAATCTATACCGTCAATATCAAGACTCAACAAACCTATATCTTTTGGCAAATTGAGTTTACCTAATATAGAATTTATATTTTCTCTATCGACATATTGATTAATAATATTTAAATCATATTTCCAATAGATTTTTTGTTTTTTAATATCATCTGTAGAATTTTTATTTCCCTCAATTAAATAACCTGTCCAATTTCTCTTCATTAGCAAGAAGCGAGTATTTGACTCCTTATAATTTTCAGTTCCTATTTCGACAAAAATTTTTTTTTTTATATTTAAATTTTCGATAAGCCAATTGATAATTCCATCATCTCCCCATTGAGAAAATACAGAAAATTCTAAATCTGATAGATCGTTAATTTTTTTAATTCTATTCTGTATTTTAGATGAATTAATACCCTCTAAAAAAATTTTTTTTTCATAGTATTCATAACCAAGCACTAAGGATAATATATACTTAATTATTTTTTTTATTAAATTCATATGATATCTATAGGCATCTATTAAAATAATTTATGTCTCAATTCAAGTTCAGCATTATTACTGTAGTTAAAAATGATGAAAAAAATTTAGAAAAAACAATTATGTCAATTTTAAACCAAAAAAATTTTGATGAAATTGAGTATATAATAATTGATGGAAAATCAGATGATAACACATTGAAAATTATAGAAAAATACAAACACAAAATTCATAAGATTATTTCAGAAAAGGATGATGGAATTTACGATGCAATGAATAAAGGTATTAAGTTATCTAGGGGCAAAATAATTGGTATGTGCAATTCTGGGGATATTATTTATTCAAATGGAATTGAATATGTAAAAAAACAATTTCAAAACAACTGCGACTTTGTTTTTGGAACTGTTTTAAGAAAGTATCTTGGTACTGAAATTATTAAACATGGGTATAATCCGAAAAGAATTTATTATAATTTTGATTTTGCAACATCACATTCAACTGGCTTTTATATTAAAAGAGAAATTATTGAGAAAATTGGATATTATGATACTCAATTTAAATGTTCATCAGATTACGATTTTTATTTAAGAATGATTAAATCAGGCATGTTTAAAGGAAGTTTTACTAAAGCTGATGAACTGGTGGGTGAAGTTCAGAGTGGAGGATATTCATCAAGTATATCATTTTATGAACATTTGAAAGAAGAGACAAAAATTAGAATTAAAAATAAACAAAACAAAATTTTAATTATTTTGATTTTTGTTAATGCAATAATTAAAAATTTTTTAAAAAAAATTTAATTTTTTATTAAGCTTTTTTCTAAATTTATCAATTTTTTCTTTAAGACTTCTGTTGTCCTATTCCAAGAAAAATTATCAAGATTATTTAAATTTTGAAGGGAATATTTTCTAAGTTTATTCTTATTTTTAAGAGCAAATTTAATTGAATGAATTAAGGATGTATAACTATGAGCATTAAAATAAATAAATTTAAATTTATTTTTTAATTCGGTCATTGGTCCAATGTCAGAACAAATAATTGGTTTTTTCATTTTGATAGACTCCAATGCAACAAGACTACTAGACTCGTATAATGAAGGTAAGATTACTAATAAGGATTTTTTATAACAATATAATAAATTTGCTTGGGAAATATTTCCTAAATATTTTACTTTTTGGATTAAGTTGTTTTTTTTGATAAATTTCATTATCTCTGTATAATTATTTTTTTTTGATCCGCATAAAATTAACATCAGTCCTTTATTTTTTTTACTTACTTCCTTGAAAGCTTTGAGTAACAAAATATGATTTTTGTGTTTCCATAATTGAGCAGGATAAAATAAAAAGTTTTTAAACTTAATCTTTCTTCCGTTAGAAGCATCTTTATAATTAAATAATTTTTTATCTATACCTTCCCTCATAATTAGAACTTGATCTTTTTTAATAAATTTATAAAAATTTAAAAATTCCTTTTTCATAAACAGTGAACTTGCTATCAAGTAGTCTGCGCTTTTTGCAGAGTTATGATATGAATATTCTCGAGATACTAATTCTTTCTTCGACAAAAAATCAGGAAACTTTTTATGCAAGAGATCATGAAAATTAATTATTGTTTTAATTCTAAAATTGTAGGCAATTTCTTGAGAGTTGAGGAATAATATTATGTCAGATTTCGACTCGATTAAATCTTTGTTATTTCTGTTAAAGAAATTGATTGTGACGTAATGTAGTTTAAAAAAATATATGTTTATTAGCCCAAAACAAAATAGGATGTAATCAAATATTCTTTTAAAAAAAAAATACTTGTTTTTAATTTCATAAATTTGAATATTTTTAGAGGAAAATTTTTTTCTAGCATCATTATAAACTTTATTATTTGTGTAAAGTTGAATCTTTAAATTTTCCAAATTTGATAATTCATTAATTAAGCCGATTGCATATCTATGAACTCCTTGTTTTTGTTCTAAAGTGTTTAAAAAAGAAATATCAATTCCTAAGTTCATAGAAATTTTTTATATTTTTCACTATATAATTTAGTTGATCTAAATTGAGATTCGCAGAGGATGGTAGGCACAATCCATTTTGATAATATTTTAGAGAATTTTTATATAAAGATTTTTCAGAAATAACATCCTTAATGTTAACAAAACATTTTTGTAAATGCATTGGATAAAAAAAATCTCTTGTTTCGATATTTCTTTTTTTTAAAAATATTTTTAATTTCTTTTTTTTAATTACTTGAATTGATGTAAACCAATAGACAGGATTAGAGTATCTTAATTTTTTACTAAATTTAATTTGTTTAATATTTTTTAAATTTTTTCTATAAAAATTATCTATAAATTTTTTTTTCTTTATTATTACATTAAATTTATTTATCTGAGATACACCAATACTAGCAGCTAAATCATTAAACTTAAAATTGTATCCAATTTCCTCGTGCTTGTAAGATCCCTTGGTAAGTCGTCCGTAATTTTTTAACCTCTTAATCTTGTCTGCATATTTCTTAGATTTACAAACTGCAACTCCACCTTCTCCAGTGGTTATTGTTTTATTACCATAAAATGAAAAACCTCCTATATCACCGTAAGTTCCTAAATATTTATTCTTAAATTTTCCCCCAAAAGATTGAGCAGCATCTTCGATAACTTTCAATTTATTCTTTTTGGCAAATGATAATATTCTTGGAATATCTGAACACTCCCCAAATAAATGTACTATCATAATTGCTTTAGTTTTTTTTGATAAAAGTTTTTTAGCATGTGTTAAATCTAATGAATAATTCAATGAATTAACCTCACATAATTTAACTTTTAAACCTGCCATGAGCATAGAAGTTACACAGGAGACAAATGTTAAATTTGGTACAATTATTTCATCACCACTTTTTAAACCTAATGCTTTAGCACAAGAGTAAAGCCCTAATGTCCAATTACTTAATGCTATAACATTTTTTACTTTGATTTTTTTACTTACTAATTTTTCAAATTTTTTTGTTTCATTTCCTTCTGTGATAAATGTTGATTTTAGGGTTTTGGTTACAGACTTAAGTTCTTGTTTATCAAAATATGGTTCAATTTGTTTAATAAATTTCATTTAAATTAATCTTTTTTAACAATCTTTTAAATTATATTTTTAGAATTGAAAGTATATAAATTTTTCTGATTGTCCTAACGAAATAGAAAATCCTAACAATAAAATAATTAAAAAAAATGAAATTATAAAAGAAAAATTCAATTTTTTTGAGAGAAAAAATAGAAAGTTGTGATTTTCGAATTTTTGAATAAAAACTATTATTATAACAAAAAATAAAGTTAAAAAATTTTCTAAAACTAACAAACTTTCATCAGCTAGATATAAATTATCAAAAAATACGATTATTGATGGAAAATCAGAGATTCTAAAAAATATCCACAAATTAAAAATTATAAAACAGGCAAAAATATTCTTTATAAAATTATACTTTAAACTTACCAGGTTAAATAATTTTTCAAAACATAATATTATACCATTTAAAAATCCCCATAAAATAAAATTTAAACTGGCTCCATGCCAAATTCCTGCAATTGTCATTGTTACAATTAAATTTAAGTAATTTTTTAACTTACCATTTTTTGATCCTCCTAATGGGATATAGAGATAGTCTTTAAACCAATTAGATAATGTGATGTGCCATCTACGCCAAAAGTCAGTAATTGAGGTTGCATGATAAGGCATGTTAAAATTTTGAGGTAAATTTATTCCAAAAATTTTAGAGACACCTAATGCCATATCTACATAACCACTAAAATCAAAATAGATTTGTACAGGAAATAATAAAAAGGCTTGAATTAAATCTTGTCTACTTGCAATTTGAGGATCCTCAAAATATGGATCAATTAATAAAGCAATATTATCAGCAAAAAAAACTTTTTTAATATACCCAATACAAAATAAAATAATTCCTATTTTTATATTTTCTTTAATAAAACTGATCTTATTATTTAATTGTGGAAATAATTGTTTTAGTCTCAAAATTGGACCAGCAATTAATTGAGGAAAATATAGAATATATTCACTCAAATTTTTTAGATTATATTGATCATTCTCCTGATTTTTTCTATCTACTAAAACTGCAATTATTGTAAATGTTACAAATGATATTGCTAGAGGAAGTTCACCTTTATAAGAAAATTCTCTTAAAAGATCTAAATTTAATAGATTAACCAAAAATAATGAATATTTAAAATATATTAATGGAAGTAAAATTAGAGGTATTGAAATTATTAGTCTAAGATTTTTTTTTATTAAAAAATAGGTCGCCAAACAAAAAAAAATAATTAGTGGGAAAAAAAAATAATTCCAATATGAATAAAAAAATAGGCTAAAAATTATAATTATATTTCTTTGATTATTTTTAAGAAAAAAAATAGCTATTACAAATACACTTAAAAATAAAAAAAATTCTATAGACGAAAATAACATTAATTTAGATATTCAAAAATTTTTCTTGAAATAATTTTATGAGCATATTCATTTGGATGAGGATCCTGGTATTTATTCCAAATTTTATTTTCATCCACATTTTCAAAAATTGGTAATAAATCTAAGTATTCAATATCGTTTTGCTCTGCAAAATTTTGAATTTTTTCATTTATAAATTTTAATCTATAAGGATTTAATTGATGAATATCAGGCATATTTATCAAAATACATCTGATCTTATTTATGTCACAGTGCTTTTTAAGTTTTAATAATTCAGCTTTAGCTACTTTAAGGCCCTCATAATCTTTATCATAAATTCTTTTATAATAATCGTATAAATTTTCTTTTTTAAGATTTGAGTCAAAAGATTTCAAAAGTTTCCATAAAACAACTCCAATATGAGTATGCTCAATAAAAAAATTTACTTTTCTATTATTTAAAACTTCAGTATCATTTACAAAATAGGTAATGATAATATTATTAAATTTAAGGTCTTTCCAATTTTTTAGATAATTATTAACATATCTTGTGCTATTATAGTTACCAATTCCACCATTAATAAAAATCCAATTTTTACCATTCTTAATTGATTTATAATTCAATTGATTAGAAAAGGTTTTTTCTTTATCTACACCCCATCCTAAAGGTATAGAGCTTCCAATTACTAAAAATCTTTTTTCAAATTTTTCTAAATAATTATTGTCATAATCTATATCTCTTTGCCCAAAACTGTTGGTTGAAATATTAGTTTTCTGAAATATTCCTTGCTCATTTGGCACATGAACATGACCAATATTTTTGTCCTTTACTTGTATTTTCAATTGTTTTGCATATTTCCACATTTCAATATCGTAATTAGGAATAATGCTGTGTTTAACCCTCAATATTATTTCACAAGACAAAATAGCTACACAAATTGAAAAAACTGACAAGATAATGGATAAATAATTTTTGCTCATAATAACTAATTTAAAGATACTAAAAAATTGTCAATAATATTAGATATAGTTTTATTTCCAATTAAATTAAAATGCTTATTATTACAGTATAAGTCATCTAACTTTAATTTTTGCTGGGTTGTTAAAAATTTCTTTGTATTTAAAAAGTACACCCCTTTTTCCTTTTCTAATAATTTTACTGATTTAAAATACTCTTTAAGAAAAAATGAATATTCCTCATTGAAATCATCATCAGAAAATAACGATATTAATAAAAATTTGGTGATACCTTGATTTCCACTTAATTTTATAGCATCTAAAGTATTCAGCCTAAAATTTTCTATAGCAATTGATAAATCATCATTAGTAGGTTTGTTTTTTTGTTTTGTTTTAATGTTAAGTTTTGAAATTATATGATCGGATACGTAATAGAATACCAAGTTTGAACTTAAAGTTTTGCTCAATCTTAAGATAAAAAATTCGAATGAATTAACATTTTTTGTTGAAAAAGACTTTGTTATTCGATTACTATTTCTTTTGATACCTTTATGATAAGATAATTTTTCTTCATCTCTATGAGCCCAAATTATTATGTCTGGTTTTTTAATTTCATTTTTCTGTAAATTGTAATTAAGAATTTTTATTGAGTCCTCAGAATACTTTGCTGGAAATGCAAAATTTTTAATTTTATATTTTTTATTTATTTTACTCAATTCAATTGGCCACGAAGAAGAGCTTTTTCCACACGAAAAGCCGTATGTCAAAGACGCTCCAAAAGCCCAAATTATGATTTCATTATCATTTTTTTCTGGATTACCATCTGTTAGTTTTTTATTTGATATTTTATTTGATCTATTCGTGACAATAAATTCAAATTTTGATAAATCTGATATTTCAAAATTTGTTTCTTTATCAAAACCGTAAGAGAATATAGCAGGATTTTTACTATTAATAAAAACTACAGTTCTAGAAAAAAATTCAATAATTACTATATATATGATAACCAGCATTATATAAAAAAATATATTTTTAATAAACGACATATTTTATATTCAAAATTAAGTTTAATTTATAATTTATAATTAAAAAATATATTCTCAACTTTTTTAAATTCACTACCAATAAATTTTTTAATTTTATTTTCATCTAAATCATTTCTTAGATTGGAAATTCTTAAAGATTTTTGGTTTATTGAAATTTTTTTTTTTATTTCATCTTTTGAATTTAATTCCACAGATCTACTTATAATTTGATCATCAACTTTTATGTTAGCAAAATTTAATATTTTATGTATCTCGTCATTCGTATTTTTTAATAAATCTTCATAAAAAATAAATAATAATTTATTCTCTCTTTTTTTCTTATCTATTTCATTCCAAAATTTAAAATATCTTATCACCTGATTAATTCTGAAACTTAATTTATCATTTTCAATAAAATCTTCCGAATTTTCACCATCACGTTTTTCATTTTTTATAGAAATATCCATTAAGTATCTTGAATAACAGGCATCTATAGGATGTCTTAACAGAATTATAAAATTCATTTCTTTAGCATTCTTTACATTTATTTGGTTTAATGGATAATGTCCTACATTATTAATTATATTAAAATTAAAATTTTCTAAAATTGTTGGATTGTAGCTTCCCCTAAAAAAATCAATTCCATTATAAATATCAAAAACTTTCTGAGGTATATTTGATTTAAAACTATCATTTAATGGATCATATTTTAAGTTTCCATCACCAATGTTATAGATTATTTCAAAATAACTCTTAAGAGTATTCATGACCCAATGGGTACCTGATCTAGGCAAAGATGAAAGAACAAACCTTTCAGAGTCTTTAAATTCTAAATTTTTAAAATAATATTGTTTAAATAATTTTATTTTCCTATTTAATATTAAGTTAAAAATAATTTTAAATTTTAATTTTTGAAAGAAACCTTCTGGATATTTTGTTGGATATATTTCAAAATTTAAAAATTTACCTATTATTTTAAGTTTCCATCTAAAATCTAATTTTTTAAAATGTTTAAGTTTTTTTATAATATTCATTATTACTAGATAACTTTATAGAATTTTCATTACTTCTGTATAAAATTTTTCTATTTTTTCAAAAATAAATAATTTTATTGTAAATTTTTTATTTTTGATTAGATATATTAAATTAAAATTGTCACTAATTAAAATACTAACCTAAAATGAAATTTAAAGACTTGCCCATAATGAGCGATAAAGAAGGTGTGGTTTTGTTTAAACCTCATATTCCAAAAAATGCTAAAAAGGCTATTAACAAAACTCTAAATACAAGATGGATTGGTCAAGGACCTCAAGTAGACAAATTTGAGAAAATATTCTCATCTAAATTTGCAAAAAATTGTTCAACTGTATCTACTGGATCAGGAACAGATGCATTGCATTTGTCCTACATTTTAGCGGGATTAAAAAAAGGTGATGAGGTTATAACTCCTGTTTTTACATGTACTGCAACTAATATTCCTTTTTTGTACATGGGTATCAAAATTAAATTCGCTGATGTTGAAAAAGATACATTTAATATTGATCCTTTATCAGTAGAAAAATTAATAACTAAAAAGACAAAAGCTGTAGTATGTGTTCACTACGGAGGAGTTCCATGTAACATGAAAAAATTAAATGAAATTTGTAAAAGAAATAAAATTACTTTAATAGCAGATTGTGCTCAAGCTTTAGGGGCAAAATATAATGGTAAACCAATAACTGAATATTCTGATTTTTCAATTTTTAGTTTTCAAGCAATTAAACATATTACAACAGCTGACGGAGGAATGTTGTGTATCAAAAATAAGAAATTAGAAAAAAAGGCAAAAAGAATTCGATGGTTCGGGATAAGTAGAGATAAAAAGCAAAAGGGAACGTGGTTAAATGACATTTATGAAGTCGGTTATAAATATCAACTTAATGATATTGGTGCAACTTTAGGGATTGAGTCGTTAAAAGAATTTAATTCAATTTTGAAACATAGAAAAAAAATCTACGACATTTATTTAAAGGGTCTTTCATATAATAAAAATATTAATTGTATTCATGATTATTCTCAAAATGGTTATGCCGCATGGATATTTACAATAGTTTTGAAAAAGAAGGATTATTTACAAAAAAAACTTCGTGAAAAAAAAATTGAAACTGCACAAGTTCATTTTAGAAATGATTTTTATTCTGTATTTAAAAAATATTCAAAAGGTAAAAAATTTAAAAATATGGATTATTTGCAAGATAAATATCTTGTTCTACCAGTTCATACCAAAGTAACTGTCAATGATGCAAAATATATCGTAAAATTAATTAATGAAATAATATAATTTAAATTCTTTTTAAGAAACCATTAGGCATATTTGTAAAAAGTAACTTACTTTCAATTTTTTTATCAATAACAAATTTTTTATCTTTTCTTAAAAAAACCTTAAGTGCAGTCATTGGATTATTATTTTTATTCCATTCTCTAGGTCTTTTTTTTGACTGAGGTTGTTTTGCTATAATTGTATCACCACAAATTAAATATTGCCCTTTTTTTACAAATTTGGAATACTCTGTTAATTCTTTTAAAACATGATCATGAGTATGATTTGAATCCAAAATAACAAATACTTTCTTGCCTTTAATAATACTTTTAACTTTATCAATAATTTTATTATCTATTGATGATCCCTCTATCAATTTAAGATAAGTGTTTTTAGGTTTTTTTTTTGTTAATCTTTTTCTCAAATCTTTTGGTATATAAATATCTACTCCTACAACACCTTTGAGACCCAAAGTTTTACATAAGTTTAAATAAAATAAGGTAGAACCTCCCCAAGCTACACCAACCTCAAGTATTAAATCAGGTCTTGTTTTATAAATAATTTCTTGAAATGCAAACAGATCTTGCGTTAATTGTAAACAAGGCTCATCAAACCAATTAGTTAGTGATACCCAATAATATTTATTATTAGCTTCAACTTTAACTTTTAAAGCTTTTTGATGTAAATTACGATTTTTATATAAATTTGAAGAATTTTTAACTCTTTTCTTCTCAAATTCCATTCTACTTAATATTTTTTTCATAATGGGTAATTAAATTTATTTAATTCTAAATTAAACTTTTTATTTAAAAAATTATTTCCCTCACCAAAATATTCTTTTATTTTTTCTTCTTCTTTTTTATTAAAAGAAATTTTAGCACGTTTTCCAAAATTTAAAATTTTTAAAAATTTTTCAAAATTACCTGAAAATGAGAAAAATTTAAAAAATCCTCTTAAATTAAAATGAACTTGAGACTCTCTAAGTCTTTCAATATTGTTATTATTTAAAACCATTTCAATTTTTTCAGCGTTTATTCCTGTCAAATTTGACCATTCGCTGAGGAATTTTTTCTTATTATACGAAAAATTTTCATAAACTAAAATTTTAATATTCTCCTCTCCAAAATGTTTAGAGAAAACATCATAGATTTTTTTGTAATTCATTGCCTCTAATGGTGAATTTTGATGCGGTGTAATACTTAATTTATTAAATTCAAAAATATAGTTTAACCAATCATTGCAACTTACAAATTTATTCCAATATCCTCTTGGTACCAGTTTTAATTTACTTCCATGAGAAATATACCAAGATTGTAAAGCAGAAAATTGACTTCTGATTGATAAAACCACTGTGGAATTTGGCAATAAATCTTTTAATCTTTTAGCTGATTGAGTAAGAAATCTTGAAGTTACAATATCTTCATTAGAAAAAATAAACTGGTTTATGTTTCTTTTTTTAATATCTTCAATTTTTTTTTTAAGAATGTCTTTCTTGTAATCATAATCATCATCATTTATTAAAGAGTCAATTGCTAAATGTACTTGATTATTCTCAAGGCAATGTTGTCCAAGGTATCCAATTTGTTTCTCGCGTATAAATAAATTTTTTTGGAATGAAGTGGTGGCTGTCTTATGAGCTCCAATATGTAATATATCTTTTTTCATTTAAAAATTAATCTTTTAATTAATTTGATATTATTAATTATAATAAAAGGCAAAAAATAAAAGCTTAAATTCTTATGGGTATTTTTTATTTGATAGTAATAAAATTTAAATAAGTTTGAAAAAATTTTTTTATTATCTCTTTTAATTATATCAACGATATTTTTAGTGAAATAATCTAAAATGTTCAAAAGAATTTTTCTTCTATAGGAATTGTCATCTTTTCTTAGTAATTTTTCAACTTTTTTGATATAATTTGACTGAGCGATTAACCAAATATTAATTGAAGCATTGCTGTTTGATTGAGAATTTTTGTGTATCCTAAATTTGCATAGTTTTTCATGAGTGTAAGCAATTTTGCCTAATCTTGACAGTTCCAAGGGAACTAGGTTGTCACAATACGGTGAAAATGGAAAAGATAATTTTTTTACTCCCTTTATTTTTTTTAAACTTTTTGTTCTCAACAAACCATAAATTCCAACAAGTTTGATTTTACCAGATGTATATTTTTCAATAAATTCTCGTTTATTATATAATTGGTTATTCGAATTTATTAGGACTTTTTTTTTATTATTGTCATGAAAATTTGAATAGATAGCTACTAATTCATTTTTATTTTCTGTGAGATTATACAGTTTTGATAATTTGATATAAAAATTTTTTTCCAACTTATCATCATCAGACAACCAAGAAAACCACTTGGTCTTCACTTTGCTTAACAAGAAATTCTTATTTTCTACTGGTCCTAAATTTTTTTTTTGATTAAATATTACTATATTTTTTTGATGTAATAAATTTAAGTTTTTCAAGGTTAACTTTCTGTCCGGATTGTCATTTGAAATAATAATCTTAATATTACCGTTAGACTGTCTCAAGACTGATCTGAGACATTCTTTCAAAAACTTGGTTCGATTAAAAGTTGTAATTCCAATAGTTAAATCAATCATTTTTTTTCTCAAAAATTAAATTATATCTATCAATTTCATCAAAGTGAGACTTGATGTTTGAAAAATTAAGATTTTTATCCGAAAAATTTTTTTCTTTTAAAACTAATAAATAGCTATTCTTTTTAAAAAATTCAACAATGTCTTCAATATTATAAAAAAATTGATAATAAATTTGAGGCCACATGTTAAGTTGCTTCATTAAAATTTTTTTAGAAGGAAACTTATTTCTATAAAAAATATTCCCGCAAATCATGATTCTTTTGGGTTTAAGATAAATAATTTTTTTTAAAAATTTTTTATGATCTTTCAAATATTGGATAACGCTTCCAAGAAAAAATATAGAAAGATTATTTTTTTTCAGATTATTGATTTTCTTAAAATTTTTTTTCAAAACATATATATTTTTAAGACTTTTTTTTTTAGAAAAATCCTCAATAATTATAGATTTATTTTCTTGGTCATAAAAAAAATATCTAATCTTTTTTTGAAATTTTTTTTTTAGGTGAAAATAATTATCTAGATTATTTGCACCTATATCGAAAAAGTCAATTTTTTTTTTTTCTTTTTTTAAGTAATAAGCTATATTAGGATAAGACAAATTTCTTTTATTAAAAAACTTTTTTTTTTCAAATTCATTAAAAGATATTTCAAGATTTTTTAAATATTCTTTTTTATCAAACTCATAATTATTTTTAGGTATTTTCTTTAGATTTGTGAAGTCAAAATATTTTTTTTTAAAAAGATTAAACACTAATTTATATGTTTTGGTTGTAAAAAATACTCACGCGACTCAACGAAATTTTTTATATTTTTATTAATTTTTTTAATTCTCTCTTTTTTAAAACTAGGGAGCAAATATTTATAAATAATTGGTTTTGAAAATTCTTTATAACCGATTAAATTTTGTAACGATTTATAGTCCTCAATTAACCAATTATTAGCATTTTGTAAGTATCTCATGTAATAAAACTCATAAACTTTTTTTGTATTTATTTTAAATTTGATATTAGGAAGATTTGATAAAATTTTAATATATTGAGATTTTGATCTCGGATTTAAATTAAAATTATAAGCAATATGTGGATTATTTATAGATGCATTAATTACAGTTATATTTCTTGCAGCATACTCATGTGCAATTGTTCCATAACAAGTTAAAACATAATCTATACCCTCTTTAATTAATTGATTATGAGATGCATTACTTGGTAACATTTTAATTTTTGGATACTTTTTTATTAGCTTAATCAATGTCAATTTAGAAGATTCAATATAATCAGGGTGAGTTTTCACATACCAATCATAATCAGTTTTTTCACTAATAATTCCCAAATTTTCAATCCAATCATAGAAATCATCAAAAATGTTATAGCCATATGAATGTGGGCTGTCAGAGAAACAATGAGCTGCAATTAAAATCTTAATTTTTTTTGATACTTTTATAAGTCTTTTTTTCTTAATTTTACCATATGCCGACTTAGTTGAATATCTCATATCAACGCCAATTTTTCCCTCAAATCTCATTTGTAATCTTTTTTTTGAGTCTAATAAAAAGTTATTCTTATTTTTATTTTTTATTTTTTTAAATAATTTTGGGTATTCTTTAAATTCTTTATAAGCGAATAATTCATTTTTATTCAACTTATATAAACTTTGTCCGTTTACTTGATAGGAGTCAATTTTGTGCTTAAGACAAATTCTCATTGGCAAAGCAGCATAATAGACACAGTGAGAGACGGCTATAGCTTTAATATTTTTTTTATTTTTTTTTATATAATCATTCCAATATAAAAAAATTGATAAAAATTTTTTACTAAAATTAATAAAATTATCATCGTTTAAATTAATTGTAGGTAAATTATTCATTCTTAGATAGCTATCATATAAAATATCACCAATTAAAATTCTATCAATTTTTAAGTTTAAAAGATCTTTTTTACTTTTTAAATTTTTAAAATATTTTTGATAAGCATTTAAAAAAGAGATGCTATCTTTATTGTTAAATTTGTTTAATATAAATTTTTCAACACCAAATGATTTATAAATACCAAAAAATTTATAATTAATATTATTTAAAATTAAAAGTTTGAATCTTTGAAAAAGTGATTTTTCAAAAGTAAAAAGATATGAAATAATTTTTGCTTTATGCTTTTTTTTCAAAAAATTTAAAAAAAAAGAATAAGCAATTATTGATAAATTATTAGTATTAAATTCAACCAAGATAATATTTTTTTTCCCATTTTTTATATCAAAGAAATTTTTTTTGTTGAAAATGATAAACTCTTTTTTATATTTTAGGAACTCCAGATAATCAGCAATTTGTTTAAACATTAATATATAATTTAGATTAATTTTTTACATTCAAATTTATTTTTTAAAGATATATGAAATAATTAAATCGCTTTTTTTTTTTCTTTTGTGAAAAAAATAATTTGGCATCTTAATTAAACTCATCCTTGATTTTTTAAAAATTCTTATCATTGGTTTATTTAAAGAGTCTGCACCTGCAACAACAAGATTACAATTATAAGAATTAAATGCTATCTGTATTAATTTTTTCCAGACTTGAAACCCAATACCCTTATTTTTGTTTATTCCAATTAATATAGATAGGTGTCCTCTTTTATTTTTTTTATCTATTCTCAAAAGAACATTTCCTACATGTAAGTATCTCTTATCATTTAATAACTCTACTGCTAAAAATAAGTTTTTATTTTTTGTATTTTCTTTAAGATATTTAATTGCTGAGGGAAAATTGTGTTTGCTAAATCTATTTTGACTAAATTTCAGTTTTTTATCATTTAACCAGCCTAAATAAGTTTTTGATATATGATTTCTATTAAATTTTACTAATCTTAGAGATTTATTATTTTTGTCCAAGTAAGTAACTTTATTTTTGATCATGTATAATTATCTTTTAAAATCTAGCTTATCCCAAATTTTCTTAAATTTTAAAATTATATAATCTAAGTCATTTATAGAAAAATCAAATGCCCACATCTTTATTCCAAGATATTCTTTTTGGTTTAAAAGATTAATTATTTTAAATTGTTTTTTATAACTATTGCTTAAGCTTAATATTGAAGGAAGCTTAGAAATATCTTCATATCTATTAGCAATTGGAATTCCCTCATTCACTAACATTCGAAAAATTTCATTTTTGCTAGTTTTAATTATTTTATGATCTAATCTCAAAGGATACATATAATAAGCATGAGTAAATTTTTTTTTATCTACAATTGGAGGGATCAATCCTTTAAGTTTTTTTAAGTTCTTTGATAAATAATCTGCGTTTTTTTGTTTTTTTTTAACAATTTTGTCCAATTTTTTAAACTGTTCTATGCCTATAGCTGCTTGTAACTCTGTCAGCCTAAAATTAAATCCGATTAAATTGTGCTTCCTATTGATAGATTTTTCAACAAATGACTCAGCATGATTTATTAATAATTTACATTTTTTTGCAATGTTGTGGTTGTTTGTTACAATTATACCTCCTTCACCTGTGTTAATATGTTTGTGATAATTTAAGCTAAATCCTCCAATATCAGCAACTGTTCCTGCAAATTTTCCATAATATTTAGCACCGATTGATTGAGCACTGTCTGAGACTACAAATATTTTATTTTTTCTAGCAATACTATTAATCTTTTTTAAATCACAGGGGTAACCAAATATATCAACTGCTAGAATTGCTTTTGTTTTTTTTGTAATTTTTTTTTTTATTTCTTCAGGATCTATACAAAAATTTTCTTTTTCAATATCACAAAAAACTGGTTTTCCGCCCCAAAAAATTATCGATGCTGCACACGCAGACATAGTCCAAGGAGGTAAAATAACTTCATCATTTTTTTTTATTCCAAGTGCACCAAAAATGGCAATCAATCCTGAGGTCCAAGAATTTACAAGTATTGCATTTTTGACTTTAAATTTTTTTTCTACTTTTTTTTCTAAAATTTTTATATTTTTTCCGCCATAAAAAAATTTGTTGTTTTTTGCAATATATTCTGACAATTTTCCAGACTTCAAAACCTTGTTAGCAGCTATTAATTCTTCTTTGCCAATTGAGTTATATTTCTTAAATTTTCTCATTTTTAATCATGCTTATTAATGACAATATGTTAGTTGCAATTTTTGCAGTGCAAAGGTTTGGGGTGCCTCGTTTACCGACTTTTGCAAGTTCATTGTATACATATTTTTGAAAATATTTCATACCTGAATCAATCGTAAGAGTTTTTTTTCCATCAAACACATTTATTTTTGATTTAGATTTCCAAGTGATAATTTTTGATTTACTATATAATTTTATTAAATAAGATCTAGAATTATTATTAGTTGCTTCAAAATAGACTTTACCTTTTTTAAATTGTAATTCAAAATTTCTATTAAAATCCGTTAGATTTCTATATTTAAGAAGTTTTAAATCACCAAGAATTTTTATTTTTTTAATATTTCCAAATAATAGAAAAAAAAGATGAAGAAAATGACTGCAATTATTAATGACACCATCTGGGTAAATTACTCTTCCATAAAAAAAACTATTATCATTAGTAATAATTGATTTAAGTTTTTTTAATTGTGGCAAAGACTGTCTATTATAATTTACAAAAATCTTATTTTTTCTTTCTTTATTTAATGCATTAATTTTCTGCGCTTTATGATAATTTTCTGTAAAAGGTTTTTCGCATAATATAGTTTTAGAGTTACAATTTTGTAAAATTTTTTTCATTATTCGATAATGACTTTGTGTATTAGAAGCTATCACAATTAAATCTAAATATTTATAAAGATCTTTGGGTACTTCTTTATAAACAGGTAGCTTAAATTTTTTCTCAAATTTATTTCTGTTCTTTTTTGAATTATCGACTCCACCAATTAATCTAAAATGTTTGTTATTTAAAATTGAATATGAATGAGACCTAAAATACATGTAATCTTTCACATATCCAAATCCTATTTTTCCTAATCCAATTATGATAGTGTTAATTTTTTTCAATATTTAAAGATTTTGTCAAATTTATTAATTTTGATAGGCAATATATTTTTCTTTAAGTTATTATCAGCATGAAAAATTTTTTTCTTCACTTTACTAGCTAAATACATAGCCATTGAATTATAACCAATTACATATTTACATTTAACAAGTAATTTTATCAAATCATAATTTTTTACAAATTTTACAAATTTAAACTTTTTAATCAAAGAGTTATATTTAGAAATATTTTCTGATGGATGAATTTTTACGACAACTGGAATTTTTTTATCTTTATAATATTTTGCTTTTTTAAAAAAATGATTTAACTTTGTTAAATCTCGCTTTTTATTATTTGTATTAGTTGTTAAGTATAAGATTATTTTTTTTGTTTTATTTTTTTTTTGTAAATCATTAAAAGATTTTACAAAATCCATTAGGTAATAGTTCTTTTTCAAAATAACTCTAATATTAAAAATTTTTTTTGCTAAATTTAAGGCAATCTTATCAGTTACCCAAATTTCATCTGGTAATGTTTCTTTATTATTTCGAGAAAACCTTTCTTTATAATTTACCCAATGATCAATTATAGATATTGATTTAATTTTTCTTTTTTTGGCATATTTAATAAATGATAATTCATGAGGAGATTTTTTGCTGGTCCCAGTTATAAAGATATTTGTTTTTTTTTTTATTATTTTTTGGTTTGAGTTTTTAAAATTTTTAAATTTTTTTTTAAAAATTCTTACTGCTGGCCCTTTAATATTATACAAAAAGACACCTCTATTATTTTTTGCCCAACTACTAAGTAATTCAGCTCCACCAGCATCATGAGAAACTAGACATATCATTTTTTGTTAAGAAAATTAATTTTAATTGGAGAACCTATTTTAATTTTCCTATTAATTTTTTTTCCGATTACATATTCATAAAATTTTGGATTAAGACCTATGTTTGGCCTTAAAACTCCTATATTTTGTTTAGATAATCTCTCATTTTTACTTATATTTCTTATTGCTATAATACTTCGTCTTCTTGAACGTGCATATTTTTCAGATTTAGTTAGAAAATAATTTTTTCCCACAGACTCTTTGATTTGTTTAGCTTTTAGTACAAGATCTTTCAATTCTTTTACTGTGATTGAAAATTTAGAATCCAATGACCTATCATTTTCATTTAATTTAACATGTTTCTCTATCACGTCTGCTCCAATTGCTACAGCAGCTAAAGTTGAGGTAATACCTCTTGAATGATCAGAAAATCCCACTTTACAATTAAATTTTTTTTTAAGGTAAGGTATTGCTGATAAATTTAAATCTGATGGTTTTGCAGGATAAACACTTGTGCATTTTAGAATTGTAATGTCTTTGCAACCATTTTTTCGTAAGTATTTTATACTTTCCTCTATTTCTCTTTCTGTTGCTGAGCCCGTAGAGATTATTATAGGTTTTCCAGTTTTTGCTAGACTTTTCAATAGCGGAAAGTGAGAATTTTCCAGTGATGCAATTTTATAAATTTTACATTTTTGTTTTTTTAAAAAATTTAATGATTTCTCCCCAAATGGAGTACTAAAAGGTAAAAGCTTACATTTTTTAGCATATGTAAAAAGTTTTTTTTGCCATTGCCAATTCATTGAGGATTCTTTGTATAAATCAAACAATTTTCTTCCTTTCCATAAACTTTTCTTTTCATTAATTTTAAAGTTTCTATTATTTATATTCAATGTCATTTCATCTGGTTCAAATGTCTGAAACTTAACAGCGTCAACACCAGTTTTGGAAATTGCTTTAATAAGTTTTTTTGTTCTAGTAAAATTATTATTGTGATTAGAAGATATCTCTGCAATGATAAAAATATTTTTTATTCTTAATTTTTTTTTCATTTTTCCAATAGTTTATTAATTTCTTTTAAAATTTTTGTAGGAATATGCAATTTTTTTTTGAATTTACATTAAACGTATTAAAACTTTTTTCTCCAGGATATAATATTTCTTTTGTTTTTTTAAACTTAGGCAACTTTTTAACTATTTGAATATTTTTTTTAATTTTTGCTGAAAAATTATTAACAAATAAATTTGACTTAAATACTAAAAATAAGTGACCAACATTTTGGGGTGCAGTGAAAACCTCAAAAGGATCCTTTACTTGTCCAGCATTATTAGCTCCTGTAAATACACCACACAATATATCAACCATCCAAGCAAGCCCAGATCCTCTATGACTTGCTATTGGTAATTGTGTGCCCTCTAAAGCTTTTTTTGGATCAGTCGTTATTTTTCCATTAAGATCTAACGCAACACCAGCCGGTATTTTTTTTTTTAATTTTAGAGCTTTTCGAATATTTCCACGATTAATAATTGACATAGATGTATCTAACGTAAAAGGAGAATTCAAACTTGATGGAGATGAAAAACAAATTGGATTTGTCCCAAATAATGCTTTCTTAGATCCATGAGGTGGAATTGCTGGTGGAGCATTTGTAAAACATAAGGAAATCAAATTTTTTTTTGACGCTTTTTCTGCATAATATTTTGACAAACCGTAATGATTGCTATTTTTAATACCTACTAAAGCGATACCAGTTTTAGATGCTTTATTAATAGCAATGTCAATTCCTTTATCAGCAGAAACAAATCCGATGCTATTATCAGCATCTAACAAAGATATAGAGTTCGAAATATTTTTAATTTTAAATTTTGGTCGAGGATTAATAAGTTTTTTTTGTATTCTGTCACAATACATTTTTAATCTTGTAAGACCATGTGATTGGGCACCTACTAATTCTGCATATATAATTGCATCAGAACAAATATTTGAGTGTTTTGCAGATAAATTACAATTTTTGAAAATTTTTGAAATTTTATTCTTTAATTTTAAAGTTTCTTTGTGCAATTTTTTTTCCTGACTATATATAATTAAATCTTTGTCTTATTTTTTTTTTTATAATTCATTAAATTAAATTCGACTTTTGCATCTTTGTAAATTTTCATCATTTGATTTAAGTTTAGTAGCTTACTGAAATGTCTCTTGTCCTTTCTTGTATAATTTTTAGTCTTCAAATAAAATTTACTAATATTTAGATTAATTTTCTTTTCAACATATTTGATATCTTTTTTTAAAGAATTATAATTTATGATATAATCAACAATAATTTTATTACTATTATCCGTATAAAGGGGATAATTAAGATATTTTTTTAATTCAATAGTTTTATTAGTTTCTTTTTCTAAATTCTCAACTTTTTTAAATCTGTTAGCGAAAAACATAAAAGAAATTACTTTATCATAAGGGTTACGTTCAATAGTGAATTTAAAGTAACTGGACCAAATTTTTTTATCTATTAATTTTTTTATTTTTAATCCACTAATATGATTATAAAAAATCATTTTTTTAAATCTTTTTTCCTTTTTTTTTTCAAGATTATTCAAAACTCTCTTGCTCAATCTTTTTTTAACCAAACTTTTAATATATCTATTATATCTTCTTTCTTCTTTTTTATTTGATGAATAATTTTTTGGAAAAATCCCTGTTTTTTTATATCTTAAAATTTCCTCTTCTAAATTAATAGGAGTTATTATATCTTGCTTTCCTAAATAATTTGACAAAGCTATCTCCATACTAGTGCCAGAAACCTTAAAAGTCTTTATAAAAATAAATTTGTGCTTATGTGAAATAATCATTTTAATTTAATTATCTTAATAGCCCTGTCGGCATTTAGTTTTGATTCTTTAATATTTTTACCGTAACTTATTAATACACCGAAACGTGAGGAAGAGTCTTTTAAAGATGGAATTTTATTAATCCTGTTAAAAAATATTTTGTAAATTCCTTTTTTCGATTTGGCTTTTTGAATATTTTTAAAATTTATATCTGAGATAATTTTAAAATCCTTTTTAGTGAAAAATTTTACATATATCGATTTTTTTTGTGGAACATTTTTTATTTTAGCAAAAATATTTTTTTCTTGCATTGCTGTGAGAATTTGAAATTTGACTGGATCAATACCTGATGCCAACATAGATACTTCTCTCATATAACCTCCTGGTACTCTCCCAGCTATCTCAATTAGTTGTGGATTTTTATTAATTATAAATTGTGGATAAATTACTGCGTTATTTAAATTCATTTTTTTTATAATTCTTTTAACAATCAATTTAATTTTTTTAATTATCTTTATTTTAATTGAAGATGGATGTCGGTGCTCATAAGCAATACCAAAACCTTTGTCTTGGTAAATAATCCTGTCGGAAAAACTCAGAAAAATTGCCTTTTTATTATGAGCAATTGCTACGACATTAAGTTCAATTCCTTTTTCAAAGTTTTCAATTATAACTTTTTTGTCTAAAGAAATCTTTTTAGCATCTATGATTTTTTTTCTAAGATTTTTTAAATCAGATATTTTTGATACACCTTTTTGCCCAAAAGAAACCGACGGTTTTACTATTATTGGAAGCTTTTGCTTATTTATAAATTTTTTTGCTAAATTAAGATTTTTATATAAATGAAAATTTGGTGTTCTTATATTATTTTTCTTAAAAAATTTTTTCATATAAAATTTATTTGTTAAAATTTTTGATTGTTTTATATCTAAAGAAGATAATTTATATTTATTTGATAAATAAGAAACAACAGGAACAGCTATATCAGAGCAAATAGATGCCACTCCTTTTATCTTATGTTTTTTGAAAATGCTTTCAATCTTTTTTGTCTGCTTAATGCTTATGTGATAAAAAAAATCTGAATACTTTTTACCAATACAATCTTTGTCTTTATCAATACACACTACTTTATAGCCAAATTTTTTTGCCTCTAAAATTGCTGGGAGTTGTTCATTCCCTCCACCTAATAATAGAATTGTTTTAGATTTTTTTGTCTTCATCTTTTGATGTTAAATTTCTCTTAAAATGTTATTTATTACCTTTAAGTAATATTTCCTTCTGACTTTAAATTTCTTTTCTCTCAATTTTTTTATATTTTGAAATATCTTTTTAAATTTTATATTTTTTATATTTTGGAATTTTCCTAAATAATGATGCCCAAAATTTTCCCAATTTTTGGATTGGAGTACTTGATTTTTGGTTATTGAAAAAATCATCATCCTTTTAGATCTTGAGTCAATTTCGTGAGAAATAGTCCCGCCAGAGCATATGGCAAATAAAGATTGATCAATATAATTGATTATATTTTCTTTATTTAATAAAATTTTTATCATCTTTTTTTTATCGTTGTTCTTAATCCATTCTTTGATTTTTGGTAGACTACTATTATTTCCAACTAATAAAAAAATTCTTATTTTGGACAACAAAGGTAGTACTTTTTTTAATATAAAAATTATGGATCCCTTGTCATTACCACCACCACTATTTATAAATATGTAATTTTTAGTTTTAACACTTTTTTTTTTATAAAACTGATCTCTCAATACTGAATAATTTTTACCTAAATATATTTTATCTTTAGAAAAATTTATTTTAGTATTTTTGTAAGGAATTGAGCAGATTCCATATGTTGGTAGATTTAGCATGTCTTTATTTTTTATGAACTCAAACCATTTAATATTATTTTTTTTAAATATTTTTCTCATTTTATTAGATGAATTAAATTTATCTAATACTAGTAAATTACATTTAAACTTTTTATGAATTCTAATTATGTTATTTGTTTCATTTATAAAATCAGAACTTTTTACTTTAATTACTTTTTGAAAGTATTTTCTGAAAAATGAATTGTCTATATCTTTAACATCACCGTAAAAAATATTTTGAACTTTTTTTTTTTTAAATTCTTTTGCTAATTGACAGCATCTAATCAAGTGTCCAAACCCAATTTTTTGATTTGCATCAAACCTGTAAAGAATTTTTTTCAAGTTTTATCTATTTCTAAATTTTATCTCAGCTATTTTCCAATCTGTTATTGTATCAATATCTTGAACAATTTCCTCACTTAAAACAAGAGGATAAGATTTATTTGAAAAAATATTTATATTTTTTTTTAACATTTTAGTATTCCCAATATAAAATTGCCCAGCATCATGATAAATACTTTTCAAATCTTGTGAACGTTTTCCGAATTTTTTTTTATCAATAGGCTTTACTTGGTTTTTACTATCAATGCTAAATCCTCTTTGAACTGGATAAGAAAATTTTACTGCTGAAAAAACATATCTTTTTTTTTTATTTTTTTTATAAATCTTAAATGCTTTTACTAAAGTTTTTTCTTTAAGAAGTGGTGATGTTGGGTAAATACAACAAAAATCCTCAATTTTATTTGAATTTCTATTTAAAAAATTCATAGCATGTTTAATTACATCTCTGGTAGTTGCATAGTCACCAGATATTTTTTTTGGTCTTAAAAAAGGAACCTCGGCACCAAATTTTTGAGCTATTTTTTTAATTTTTAAATTATCTGTGGAAACAATGACCTTATTAAATATTTTTGAATTAATTGCAGTCTTTATAGACCAATAAATTATTGGCCTTTTATTAAAACTTTTAATGTTTTTATTTTTAATTCTTTTGCTTCCACCTCTTGCAGGGATAATGGCTATCATGATTATATCAATTTCTTAATTTCTTTAATTACTTTATTTTGATCTTTAGTATTCAAATTTGGGTATATTGGTATGCTTAGTGCTTCTCGACCATATTTTTCTGAATTAGGGAACTGATTAGTTTTAAAACCTAATTTTTTAAAAAAAGGTTGCAAGTGAATTGGTAAATAATGCACATTTGTATAGATGCCTTTTTTTCTTAAACTGACCAAAATATTGTCTCTCTTTTTTTTTATTTTAATTACATATAAATGTAGACTTGACACATATTTCTTTTCAAATAGGGGTAATTCAATTTTTGAATTTCCCGCAAAAACTTTGTTATAAATATTAGCAATTTTTTTTCTTTTAATTTGTAAATTTTTGAGTTTTTTGATTTGGCTGATACCTAAAGCTGCCTGTATTTCATTCATTCTGTAGTTATAACCCAACGTTTGATGTTCATAGTACCATTTCTTCGTACTTACGCTCTTAAAATTCTTTTGATTTCTCTCTAGTCCATTATCCCTTATAATAGACATTTTTTTAAAAAATTTTTTATTATTTGTTGTAATTGCTCCACCTTCTGCTGTTGTAAAAATTTTTACAGGATGAAAACTAAAAACAGTGACATCGGACCATCTACAATTACCCATTATATTTTTTTTGTAACTAGAGCCGAATGCATGTGATGCATCTTCTAATATCTTAAAATTAAATTCTTTTGATAATTTCCATATTTCATCTTGTTGGCAAGGAAGACCAGTTAAATGAACAGGTATAATCACTTTAGGTAAAAGATTATTTTTTTTTGCCTTAAATAATTTCTCTTTGAGTGATTTTATTGAAATATTATTCGAATTTTGATCGATATCTACAAAATCAACTTTAGCACCACATAAAAGTCCACAGGTTGCAGAAGAAACAAATGAATTTGGAACTGTCCAAAAATAATCTCCCTTACCTAAACCTAACGCTAAACATGAGGCATGCAATGCACTAGTTGCACTATTAAAAGATAATGAATATTTGGAACTTGTATATTTTGAGATCATTTTCTCAAATTTTTTAACATTTGGGCCACTAGTTAAATAATTTGACTTAAGAATTCTATTTACAGCCTTAATGTCATCTGTGTCGATTGTTTGAGTGCTGTATGGTATCACTAAAATTTAATAATTCTATTTATTTTTTTGATTTGTGAAATAGTTAAAAAAGTATTTTTGTCAGATCTATATTCAAATATTTTTTTACTTATTTTTTTGTATTTATTATTGTGTAAATTGTTAAATTTTATATTGGGTAAAATTTCGTAATAATTGTTATACTCAATTATCTTATTTGACTCTTCTTTTGAAAAAAGTAACTCATGTAACTTTTCTCCTGATCTAATACCTATAATCTTATATCTTAAACTTGGTGCCATTGCTTTAGCTAAATCTAGAATTTTTACTGATGGAATTTTTGGCACGAAAATTTCTCCACCTTTCATTCTATTAAACGATTGTAAAACAAATTGAACTCCATCATTTAATGTGATCCAAAACCTGGTCATTTCCTTATGAGTTATTGGAAGAAAATTTGATTTTTTTTTAATTAAATCGTTAAACAATGGAACAACAGATCCCCTAGACCCAACAACGTTTCCATATCTGACCACTGAAAAAAAGGTTTTTTGTTTACCTGTTAAATTATTGGCTGCTACAAAAAGTTTATCTGATGCAAGCTTGGTCGCACCATATAAATTTATAGGATTAACTGCTTTATCAGTTGATAGAGCAATTATTTTTTTAACATTACATTCAATTGATGCTCGAATTACATTTTCAGCACCATATATGTTGGTTTTTATGCATTCAGTCGGGTTATATTCTGCTGTTGGAACTTGTTTTAATGCTGCAGCATGCACAACATAATCGACATCTTTAAATGCAATTTTTAGTCTATCGAAATCTCTTACATCTCCAATAAAAAATCTTAAAATTTTTGAGTTTTTAAAAATTGGGTTATTAGACATTTCAAACTGTTTGAGTTCATCTCTTGAAAAGATTATCAGTTTTTTTGGTTTAAATTTTTTTAAAACATTTTCAGCAAACTTTTTTCCGAATGATCCAGTTCCACCTGTGATTAAAATTGTTTTATTATTCATTTTTAAAAATGTTTTTTATCAATATTGTTAATTTTATACAGTTTAAACAATTTTTAAATTAAATTAATCATTCTTAAGTGAAATTTTTTTTAATAAATTTGAAACCTAATAACATATACATTGGGAATGCAGAATTGCCTGTTTTGTTAGATTTCCATTGCTTTAATCTTCTTAATAGATGATATTTGTCAAAAATACCTAGATCAAAAAAATCCTCCTCTTTTTCCAATTCTTTTACAAATCTATCGAGAACAAACTCGTGCATCCATTTTGTTTGGGGATCTTGATTAGGCCTTTTGTGATCCCAAAAAATTTTTTCATTTAATAAATCCCTTAAAACATATTTTCCATAATCATTCTTAATCAAATATTTATTTGGTAAACTAAAACAAAAAGAGACCAATTCATTGTTTAAAAAAGGATATCTTGTTTCAATTGATTGACTCATTGTCAAATGATCGCCTTGCAGCAAAACTCTTCTTAACTTTGAGCCTGTGAGATCATTATACATCGAATCTTTAAGAGGATTACTAAATCTTTTTTGAATTTTAAAATTTGGCAAATTATCTAACCATTTCTTTTTTAAAATATCTTGAGGAAAATTTATCTTTAAACCCTGTACTGGTTGATTTCTATAATCTAAAAAATTTTTCTTATGAGCTGAAATATGGTGATTATATCCACCAAGAATTTCATCTATACCATTTCCATCTAGTAAAACTCTAATTTTTTTTTGCTTTAAATTCTCAAAAGTCTTGAGACTCGACATTAATGATAAACCGCCAAATGGTTCTTCGATAATATTTAAAACTTTTTTTAAATATGAAAAATAGTCTTTTTTTCTAAAATTACTTATCAATAATTTTTTTTTAAATTTTTTTGCTAACTTTTTTGCAAATTTTTTTTCATCATTTTCATCATTGCATGTCCAATGAACTAAATATTTTATTTTATTATCATCACCAGTTTCGATGAGCTTATAAATTAATGTCGATGAATCTACACCACCACTAACAGAAACTGCTATATTTTTATCGGACCTCAAAGATAATCTTAACGATTTTTTGATTAAATGATCTAGTTTTATTTTCGCATCTTCATAATCTATTTTTTCCTTTTTAACTTCAAGCTCAAACCATTTTTGTATCTCAAATTTTTTATTTTCAATCTTTAAATATTTACCAGGTTCAAGAGAATATATTTTTTTAAAAAAAGTGTTTTTATCATTTTGATACACACCTCTTAATATAAAATTTGACATTGCTTCAACATTAAGTTTTTTTTCAATATTAAGTTCAAACATTGATTTTTTTTCAGAGGAAACTACAAATCTATTATCATCTTTATAATAAAAAATTGGTTTAATACCAAATCTGTCTCTTGCAACAAATATAGTTTTTCTTGAAATATCATAAACACAAAAAGCGAACATTCCCTCTAATTTTTTAAGGCACTTTTCTTTCCAATGAATAAAACTAAATAATAGTACTTCAGTGTCAGATTTTGTTTTAAATTTATAGCCTGCTTGAACTAATTCATCTTTAAGCTCTAAATAATTATAAATTTCACCGTTAAAAACTAAAATATAATTTTTGTATCGAAATGGTTGATCAGATCTTTTGTTTAAATCTATAATCGATAATCTATTAAAAAGAATATTTATATAATTATCTTTATAATTACCTGTTTGATCAGGGCCTCTATGCCTGATTACCTTAGAATTTTTTTTAAAATCAAATTTAAAGTTACTTAAAACAAAACCACACATTATGAATAAATTAATACTTAGCTCTTATTATTTGTTTTTATTTTGATATATAGTTTATAAAATAGGTTAATTTTCTGTAAAGATTTATTATTACAATCTTACTTAAGATATATAAATATGGATATAGAATTGATAATATTTTAAAAATGTCCATAACAAATTTCTCAAACTTTAATGATAGACTGAAAAAATATGAAGAATCAATTAAACCACAGAAATTTGGTGAACAATGGGAAAAAGACAAAAAAAATTTTAAAGTTGAGATTAAAAATGGAAGATTTAATAATTATGGTGCATGGAATTTTTTTCCAGAGATATATAATGAAGATATAAAGCAAAATGAACTTATCGAACTTGAAATAGATAACAATACAAGTTTATCAAACAATAAATTTTTTTATGAGCTAGGCAAAACAAAAATATGTTTAAGGAAGAATCAGGGTAATAAAACACTCTTATTTGCTCTTAATTATTTTAAGATTATTGAAAAATATGTAAATGTAGGAGATATTGTCTGTGAAGTTGGAAGTGGCTCAGGTTTGTTTACATCTATTATTCAGTATCAAAAAAAGACTACTAACATATTAATAGATATACCGGAGGTACTATTTGTATCTATAAGTTTAATTTTTTCGTTGTTCCCAGAGAAAAAAATTTTGCTCCCTAATGAAATTGATAATAAAACAATTTTTAAAAATTTCGATTTTATTTTTCTTGAGCCTAATCAATTGGAATACTTGAAAAATAATAGTGTTAACTTTGGTATTAACACTCAATCATTTATGGAAATGGATTTTCAAGAAGTCAATGATTATTTATTTTTTTTCAATAGAGTTATAAAAAATAAAGGTTATTTTTTCTGTTCAAATCGTTTAAGGAAAAGACATTATTTTTTTAATTACAATTTTTCTTTTTTAAGAAATTACGAAAGAATTTTTTTAAAAAAAGATGAGATAGCTTATACAAGAAAAAATCAAGCGTGTTTATTAAATATCCTATTTCAAAGAAATGATGATAACGAAAAAACTATGAAAAATTTTTCATTAATAGAAAAATTTTTTGGCTTATTTTTATTCAAATACAGAGAATTTTTTTATTGGTTTAAGAAAGACGTAAAAGTTTTATTCAGCAAATTACTCAAGTAATTTTTTAAAAAAATTGTTTATAAAATTTAACGTATCTATTTTCAATTTCATCATTATTTATGTTTACAAGATTTTTAATAAAAAAATCTTTTTTTCGATAAAAGTATTTCTTTTTGAATTGTATCTTACGAATAAGCTTTAACAGATTTTCAAAAGAATTTGGGTAAAAAAACTTTGGATTATTTTGAAACAAACTTTTTTTTTCTTCTTTATAAAAATTTTTTAAATAATTAGGAAAGATAATTTGTCTTTCTCTCTGAATAGCTTCAACAATCACAGAGGTTGAGTGGGAAATTATCACATCTGAGTACTCTATTGTTTCAGAAGAACTAATTTCTTTTGATTGGAATGTTAAATTAAAAGGCAAAATTTCTCTAGGTTTTGAATTTATAATTATATTAAAATTTTTTTCCTTTAAATTTTTTATTAAGTTATTCATTTCGTGGCTAAAAGAAGATGACTGATTTGTAAAAATTCCAATAGTAAATTTTTTATTTTTTTTTTTCTTTATTTCATAAACTTTGTCTAAAATATTGATCCAAAAATTTGAATATCGTAAACATCCAAAAACTTTAAAATAAGATGATTTTTTAATTTTTTTGTGATTTTTTGTTAAATTTGATGCAAGGTAAAAATCTGGCTTAAGTAGTCCATGCTCTGCAGTTGAAGGTTTAGTATTTATACCTCCATTGATCATAATCAAGGGTATATTTGTTTTATTCTTTATTTTAAAAAATAAAGCCTTTTTCTCTCTGGGTAAATCTTCTAAGATCGTTATAGATTTCACTTTTTTTTTCAAAATTATATCTTCAATAAATTTCTCTGATAGATAAAATTTAGATATCCATATCTTTTTCCAAAGCCAATAAAGGTTTTTCTTGAAAATTCTTACAGAGAAAAATGAAATAAATTTAAATAAGTGGCAGAAAAATAAAAATTTGAAATTACTTAAATTATCATCAATTTTTTCAAATCTTTTATTTTTGGATAAAAAATTTATTAATTTATTATTTTTTTTATTATAATCTTGTATCGGATTAACGTTGATAAAAAAAACTTTTTGTTTTTTTTTATTAATTAAATAGATAATTGGAGATAACATGTCTAGACTTACTGATAGGTCTACTACAAATAGATGCATTATTATCTTTTTTTCACAAGGTTTGATCCTAAAACTAAATAATCTATATTATATTTTCTAAAACATCTTATTGCATCCTCTGACGTGTTTACTATTGGCTCACCTTTAATATTAAATGAGGTATTCAATATAACAGGGATTTTAGTGATCTTATCAAACTCTTGGATTAATTTCCAAAATTTATAATTTATCTTTTTTGAGACACTTTGAACTCTACAACTGTTGTCAACATGTATCACCGCAGGAATTTTATGTGCGTTACTTTTTTTAGCTTGGCATGCTATTAACATATGAGGACTTTTTTGTCCTATTTCAAAATAATCATATAATTTTTCCTCAATAACCGCGGGGGCAAAAGGTCTGAAATATTCTCTAAATTTTACATTTTTATTAATGTGATCTTTAATTTGAATTGGAAAGGGTTTGGCTAAAATACTTCGATTCCCAAGAGCTCTGGGTCCAAATTCTGCGCCATCTTGGTACCATGCAATAATTTTTCCTTTCGATAAAAGTTTAGCAGTAACATTAAAAATTTTTTCTTTATGATCAAAATATTTAAGCTTACTTTTTTTTAAATTTTGTTTAATTTTGAAATTATTATCTCTATAGCCTTTGTAAAAATCTAAATTTTTTTTAGGTTTGAATTTTTTATTATTTTTTAGTTCACTTAAGATACATGCTCCATAGGCAACTCCTGCATCACCACTTGCAGGTTGAACAAATATTTCTTTGAAAATTTTTAAATCTTGTATTTTTCCGTTCAAAGAACAATTTAATCCTACTCCACCACTGATACATAAATACTTATTTTTTGTTTTTTTTTGCATATAAACTAATTGTTTAATCACCACCTCCTCTAATCTATCTTGCAGTGCAGCAGCTAAATTTTTATGATGAGTTTTAATTTTTGAGCCTGGTTTTCTCGGTTTTCCAAAAATACTAAAAAATTTTTCACTAAACCAAGTATTTCTTTGTTCGTAATAACTTATCCATTGAGAATTTATCTTATATTTCAGTATATCTTGTTTATCTATCTGGATTATGTCCCTAAAATAATCTAAGTAAGTTTTTTTACCTCCTGGAACTATAGCTTTTGAATTTCCATATGGAGCCAATCCCATAATTATTCCTTCATCATGATAGATTTTCCATCCAAGAAAATATGTCATCGCTGTATAGAATAAACCTAAGGAGTCAGGATACTTATTTTCTTCATGAATTATTTGAATTTTTTTTCCTGTTCCTACTCCGAATAGTGATGAATGTATTTCACCCATTCCGTCATAAGAGACTATCAAAGAATTTTTAAAACCACTTGGATAAAAAGTACTTGCATGATGACATAAATGGTGACTTAAGAACTCTATCTTTTTTTTAAAACCAGTTTTTTGTCTTATCAAATGCTCAGTGTTATAAAGGCCTTTTATTCTCTCGATATCATCTAATAAAACTTTTATTCTTTCATTGTTTTGTAAAGCAAGCCTTAAATATTTTTCTCTAATTTGAACTAGTGGCTCATTGCTATAAGAAATAATGTCGATATCTTTAATCTTAAGATTTGCTATTTTTAAACAATCTTTAATAGCTTGTTCTGGAAACTGTCTAGTATGTTTTTCTTTATTGTATCTCTCCTCCTCACAAGCAGCTATTAGATTTCCATTTATTGTCAAACATGCGGAAGTATCGTGACCACCAAAATTTAATCCCAAAATTTTCATTGTTTAATTATTTTTATCTTTACATCTTATAATTGAGTATATCTTTTGTCTTATTTATTAAATTCACATCAGAAATATCTAAAAATTGCGATGTATCATTAACTAAATAATATCCTATTCTTTTTCCATGAAACAAACTTCCATATCGTAATTTTGAGGCTCTAGCAACGCAACATACACCGATCTTAGATATGAAGGTTTTTTTTTCTCTTAAATTTTGTGGAACTTCGCCCTCATTCAAGATTGTTTTATCTTTTTTATCACCAGACAAAATTGTTCCTTTTTCCTTGCAACAAGCAAAAACAATATCATAATTGTTTTTCACTAGATATTTAATCATTTTATCAAATATTTCTGACGATCTTAAAGGATAATTCTCTGTTGCAATTACCACAATATCTGGAAAAATTTTTCTTTTTTCCAAATGGTTTAATGTGTAATTAACAACTGTTCTATGATCTATTATATTGTCAGATAAACTTTTTGGCCTTATTACCGGATTATCTAATTTTTCTTTTTTTGCAATTTTTTTAGAGGAAGTATGATCTGTCGAAAGAATAATCTTTTTTATAAATTTGGATCTTTTTAATTGATTAATTGTAACTTGAAGTAAATTAAAATTTTTATCAATCAATAACGATTTTCCAATTGATGGGACAATAGCTATACAATTAAGACTAGATAACTTTTCAATATTTTTTGACTTAAACTCACTTCCTAATGACTCAAGTATATTAACTATCCTAGAACATCTACCTGGGTCCATTTCCTGATTAATTCCATGCCAATGGTAAACTGATGCCTTGGGTTCATAAATGATTTTGTAACCTTTTTGAATTACTTTATGTGCCCAAATTCGATCTTCAATATGTTTTGTTTTTTCATCAAACAAAAATTTTTTCCACACTTCTCTTCTAAAAGCACTGTTGGCATTATGAAAAAAAGTATCTTTTTTTTGTATTTTTTTGTCTTGACCAAATAAATTTAACAAGTCTCTTTTATCAAAATCACTTGAAAAACTTAATGGTTTTTGCATTCCATATACACCAGCAACCTTTCTATTTTTCAAATCAAAAATTAATTTCTTAAGCCAATCATTACTCACTGGTATACAATGTGCTGAAAGGCAAACAATTATTTTTCCTTTTGATTTTCTTATGCCTATATTTATAGCTTTTCCGGGAAAAAAATCTTTTACTTTAACTATTTTGACAGGATATTTTTTTGCTCTTAAAACTGTTTTATCATTAGAATTATTATCAACTATGACTACCTCAAAGTTTGTATAGGTTTGTTCAAAAATTTTTTTTAAACATAGATCAATCCACCTCTCCTCATTTTTTGTTCTGATTATAATTGATACCAAGGAATTTTTTTTAGTCATTTTATATTATATTTTTTAGCTATTAATTCTGCAAAATCAAAATCAATTTTTCTATCTATATTTATTGCTTCAATATCGTCTACAACAACTCCAACAGGTTTTTTACCCAAACAAAAATTTTTTTCATTAAACGTCTGCAAAAGTTTGTAAGATCTAGCATAAATCGCACCTGAAGTGCAGTAAAGATCTGGAAGATCTTGTCTTGAAATATATTTCTCAACATTAATATTTTTAATAAAACTTTGAAATATTTTATTTTTTATATTCAATTCTTTGGCTCTATAAGGGTGCTCATGTTCAATCTTTTTTAAAGTAACAATGCAATTAGATTTATTTTGTTTAAGTAAAGTGACAATTTTTTTTATTGTTTTAAGCTTAATGAATGGGCATGTTGGAGCGACTTGTAGAACAAAATCTGAAATATAACCCTTTTTTTTCAATTCTTTTGAAACAAATTTTGCAACTGATGTTAAAGGAGTATTGTCCCTTGCGAGTTTTTTGGGCCTTAACATTATTTCAAGCCTTGAATATTTTTTTTTAGCAACTTTTAAAATTTTTTTTGAGTCCGATGACAATATAACTCTACTTATTTCAGAACAATTTAGAAGATTTTTTAAACAATAATTTATGAGAGGCTTTCCGTTTAATAATTTAATATTTTTACCAGGTATCCCTTTAGAACCTCCTCTTGCAGAAACAACTGCAATAATTTTATGTTTTCTATTATTATTTTTCAAAAATTATCCTCATAACATTTTTATTTTTTTTTCTCTAAAATTTTTATTTTCAAGAAATTCGATTCCCAGCCCGTCTTTTTCTTTTAAAGTCAAAAAACCATTTTTTATAAAAAAATTTTTCTTTAGAAAATTAAATTCATTTGGGAGTTTTAATGTACTATACTCAATCAAATCGCATTTATGTAAGATTAAAGCTGCGTTAATGTTGGTGTAAAAACTAATAGAATGGGTCCAGTTATGAATAATTATTTTTTTCATTTTATTTTGATGATCTAACAATTTTTTTATTGGTATTCTATTAAAATCAGGTTGTAAATATTTAATACAACGAAGTTTTGAAAATTTTAAAAACTCATCCATTTTATAAAAACTTTCTCCTAAAGAAAAATTGGAATTACTTTTAAAAAAAGAATATTCTTTTATGTTTGGTGAAAAGGGCTCCTCGATTAGGAAAAAATTTAATTCATTTAATTCCTCTAAAAATTTTAGACTTTGCAAATCCCTTTTTAATCTACAGCCTAGATCAATCATTAATTTGAAATCATTTCCTGCTTTATTTCTCAATTTTCTACATATCTTAATCAATTTATCTAAATCAATTCCAGGTTTAATTTTTATTCTTAAATGATGATCCGTAAATAAATAAGGTGTCGAAGGTCTGAATTTCCAACCATAGAATTTCTTCTCTTTAGCTTGAATCATCTCATCTACTAAAGTTTCATAATTCTGTTTCTCAAATGTCACGCCTCCACTAGCATAAACCTTAATTTTTTTTTTATAGCCTTTAAAAAGTTTATAACTATTTGTCTTTTTTACTTTTCCATTAATATCAAGAATTGCTTGAAGAAAAGCTGAAAATATAGAGTAATCAACTTCATCATTATTTTTGCGTAAATTCTTAAGTAACTTTTCCTCTATACAGGAAATTTCATAATCATTTTTTTTTATAATAGGAAGTAAATTTTTGTAGATCTTAGATCTAATTTTTTTAGTATCTACATATGAACTTATCTCACCATATCCTAAAATACCATCAGCTGTTTCAATTTCAAAATAATAGAAGCCATTTGTAAAATATTTCGGTGGTGGAAAACTTAATTTTTTTTTTTTATACTTTTTATGAATTAGATAAATTGCTTTAATAACTCTCATAACCTTTAAAGCTAACCTTTCATAATCTTTTTTATTTTATCTAATTTTAGATTTGACTGATTTACATAATTAAAAGCTAATGCGGCCTGATAGAGATTCATATCCAAACCATTTACAAACTTTAAATTTAGTGATTTTGCAATTTTAATTAGTTTTGTTTCTAATGGATTATAAATAATATCATAAATAATCGGTTTATTCTTAAATAACGATAAATATTTCTTTGATAAGGGGGTTTTGTTAATTTTTTTTTCAAACCCAAGTGTTGTACAATTTATTATTAAATCGAAATCATTATCTACAAAATTTATCTTTTTTCTGTTTAACCACTTCGCTTTAATCTTTTTTGAGAAGTTTTTATCTTTTGATTTTCTTGATAAAATAACTAACTCTTTAGTTGATTTTAAAGATGAGAAATATGTACTTACTGCTTTTCCAGCTCCTCCACAACCTAATATTAAAATTTTTTTTATTTTGATATTTTTAAAGTTTTTTTTAAATCCTTCAACAGAGCCTTCTCCATCGGTATTAGTAACTTTTAATAAATTTTTAACTCTATATATACAATTAATGGCTCCTATTTTTTTTGCTTCTTTTGATGAATTGTTTTTTAATATTTCAAAAATTTTTTGTTTGTAAGGCACTGTTACTGAACCACCTAAAAAATTTTTATTTTTTTTTAGGTGATTGATCAATTTTTTTAAATTATTTTGGCTAACATCTAAAGGAAACATCTTTATTTTTTTATCTAATCCTTTATAGGCATTGTTCCAAAGTTTTGGAGATCTCGCTCCTTTTGAAGGGTTCTTCCCAATTATTACTACAAACTTCTCATTCGTTGATAATTTGATATTTTTATTGTTAATATATCTTATTAATTCTTTATTCATTAGATTTAAGAGTATGAATATCAGCTAAAGCCATCCTAAAAAAACCATTCACTTTCTTGAAACCACACCTTCTAGTTAAATTATTACTTTTTTTGAATAAAACATAATTTGAAAATGAATTTGCACATGGATATTTTTTTTCTAAATATTTTTTAGAAATGTTCATCCTTTTCACAAATTTTTTGGTAGATCCTATAATCTTTGGAACTACTAAGCTGGCGAAACTGTTGCAAACTTGACTCAATCTAACTGCTTGTATCTTTTTTGTTAAAACTGCTGATGACTTGCAAAATCCAACCCTAATTCCCGCAAGCCCTAAGCTTTTACTTAAACTTTTTATAATGATTAATCGTTTGTGATTTTTATTGAGTAAGCTATTTCTTGGATAAAATTCACCATATACCTCATCAATAATGACATATTTATACATTTGGAATATTTTATTGTCTATTTTTATACTTGTTCCATCATTCCCGTTTGGATTAACAATATAAATTGCTGAGTTTTTTCTCTTTATTGAATAAATATTTTTTCTATCAATTATAATAGGTCTAATATTATTGATTTTACAATACACCTCTGTGGCTTCAAATGATGGTTTTACGATATAAACTTTTTTAACATCGAGAATTTTTAAAAGTCTATTAATTATGTCAGTTGCACCAAAACCAATTGAAAGTTTACTTATTGGAATTTTATAATAATTTGAAATAGATTTATAAATTTCAACAGGTTCTCCATAGTTCAAAATAGATCTTTTATTTTTAATGATAATTTTTTTTACCTTTGTGTGTATTTCTTTATCAAAATTTACATTCCTAGAAAGGTCCACTCTAAAGTATTTTTTTTTTTTGTTCCAATCAGGTCTAGCAACTTTAAGGTAGTCAATTCTCGTCATTTCAAAATTTTTTTCCAGAGATCGAAGGGCTTTTGACCATTTAAGGTTCCATTAATATCACATTTATTACAAGGGTTTTGAGATCTATCTTTATTCATTAATCTTGCTCTTGTTTTTTGAGAGATTTCGTTACACCAAATATCGATAATACTCTCGTGTTTAATATTGCCTAATGGATTTTCTTTTTTCCAATCATTAGCACACATGAGCACTGTTCCATCGTAGTCAATAAGAATTTTATGAAATGGTATATAACATGCTTTATTTAAAGACGTTTCCAATGGTTTAATATCTAAGTTACCCTTTTTTAATTTTACAGAACCTGCTCTATTGCATAGTGTTATACCAAAACTCTCTTCTGGTCCCAAGTAACGTTTTCTTGTTATTAATTGATCATCATTTAATTTCAATTTTTTTTTTATATCTTGAAAATAATCAACTTGATGAGGACCATCATACAGACTCAATCTTATTGTGTCTAAACCAGAACCAAAAAGATTTTCTAAAACTTTTTTGAAATTTTTTTTTGTAATAACATCTCCATTCGAAACCATATCAATATTAACTTTTGGTAATTCTTTTCTTATAAGTTGTATATAATCATTTATATTTTTAGTTAACAATGGTTCACAAAAACCTGAAAAAGATATCCTGCCTTCAAAATTGATTTTATTTAAATCTCCAATCATTTTTTTAAAATCAGAGAAGTCTAATGATTGATACAAATTCGGATATTCTTTCTTACTAACTCTTGGGCAAAATTCACATCTTCTATTACATGCACCATTCAAGCTTATTTCTATTGATGAAAATACCGGATAACCATTTTTTAAAGTTCTTTTTTTTGAGTAATATTTTTGGACAAAATTTTCAACTCTTTGAATATTTTTATCTAAAAAAATAGGATTTTTCATTTTTTAAATTATTTTTCTGTCTACTGCTTTTGCAATTTTATTCATTTTTTTTACTAACATTTTAAATTCTTTGTAATTTATAGGTTGTAATGGATCAACAGCCGAATTTTTGGGGTCTGGATGAACCTCTAACATTATACCATCAGCTCCAGCCGCAACACTAGCTAGAGTCATTGGAGAAACCCATGGGTTCCAAAAAGTTGCATGTGAAGGATCAGAAATTATTGGCAAATGAGTTATTTCTTTAGCAGCAGGTATGACTTGTAAATCGAGTAAAAATCTAGATGTGCTTCTATGGGTATGCGGAACTGATACTCCCCTTTCACATAGCAGAACTTTTTTGTTTCCCTCATATAAGATGTACTCTGCAGCTCCAAGCCAATCTCTTAAAGAGGAACCGTAATGACGTTTAAGCATAATAGGTTTTCCTGTTTTTGCACACGCTGTTAAAAAAGGAAAGTTTTGCATATTTCTTGAGCCTATTTGAAGAATGTCTGCAACATCACATACTGGATCTAAAAATTTTTCTTCCATTACCTCAGTAATCACTGGTATATCGAATTTCTTTTTCGCTTCTTTTAACCACTTTAGACCGTCTAATCTGGTCTCATTATATTTTTTGCTTCTATAAGGAAATGTTAAAGGTTTGAAAGCACCTCCCCTAAGAAAATGTGCACCAATATTTTTTACATTTTTCGCACAATCCATAATTAATTTATATGACTCTACCATATTTGGACCTGCAAAAATTGGGACTAAACTAGAGCCAAATTCTACACCACTGATTTTAAATTTACTAATATGATTTTTATTCTTTTTAGCAACAAGTGGAAATTTAGTTTTAATATCCTCTATAGTAATATCTTTTCCTGGAAACTTGTTTTCAATAGCCAAATTACAATCCTAATCTTTTGGAGTTTATATTTTTTTTCATATTTATACTCTTCTTTATTTCATCACTTCTGTAAATACCATTTATCAATTTTGTAGTTTGAATTGCAAATTCAGTTGAGGAATAGTCAAGCTTTTTGGTCAATATTTTATTTATAATGTTTTTAATAACCAGAGAGTGGCTATCTCCATAACCATTTTTAAAGTTTTGTGAAAATTTTTTTATTATATCTTTATCACTTTTTAACTTTTTAATAAAATTCCATGTTTCAATTTTATTAAGTGCTATACCTCCAATTTTGACAATGCCTTTTTCTCCAACTACTGAGATTGATGCTTCATGATCTTTTGGTCTGGAGGCTGTGGTTGCCTCTAATGTGGATAAGGCTCCATCCTTTAATTTAAAATTACATACTATTGTATCTTCAGCTTCTAATTTATTTAATCTTTTTGTGGAAAAACTTGATAACTCTATGATTGGACCTAATAACCAATTGAGAGCATCAAGATGGTGAATGGCTTGTTGACTAATTACCCCACCGTCTAATTTCCATTTGCCATGCCATTCATCATTATAGTAATTCTGATACCTACACCATCTAAGCACTACAGCTATTGATATTATTTTTCCAAATCTTTTTTTTTTTAATGTATTTTTTAAATGAACAATTGCAAGATTATACCTATTTTGAAAAGCGACTTCTAAAACAAGTTTTTTACGTTTTGCAATTTTTAGTAAATCTAAAGCATGATTTAATCTCAAAGCGATAGGTTTTTCTACCAGCACATTAAAACCTGAAACGAGTGCTTTTTTAGTGTGTTGATAGTGTAAACCTGATGGCGTAAGAACAAGAATCAAATCATATTTACAGTAATTTAGCATGTCGTTATAATTTAAAAATCCTTTACATTTAAAAATTTTGCAAAAATACTTAATTTTTTTCTTTTTTTTGTCACATACCGAAACTATTTTAATATTAGGATTTCTTTTAATAAATTTAATATAATGGACTGCAACCCTACCACATCCAATTATACCAACTTTTAACTTATTTATCATTTTGAATATTAATATTTAGTTGAAATTTTTTTCTTTTATCAATACAGAACATGATCATCAATATCTTGTTATGTGTTGTTCTGACATTTTTAGCGGGATAATCATAGTATCCATAAATATTAATTTGGCTTTTTTTTTTAGTTAAAGAAATAATATTATCTAATGCTTCAAAAAAGTTAATTATATTATAATTTACCTTTCTTTTATTACCAATTAATTGGTAGTTTTTTGAGGAATTGATTATTGATTTTTTAAAAGAAAGTCTTAAATCAAAAATAATCACCTTTTTTGAAATCTCAAACATTTGTCTGATTAAAGAATAATAATTATTACAATAATGAAGAGTGCCAAAACTAAAGGCAGCATCAATTTTTTTTTTAAGTCTTATTTTCTTGCCATCGTACAAAATAAATTTACTTTTCGGATGAAGTAACTTAGCTTTATTGATCATTTTTTTTGATACGTCTAAACCAGTGTATTTTTTTACTTGAAATTTTTTCTCTAAAATATTTAAAAAACCACCAATTCCACAGCCAAGGTCTAGAAAAGTTTTAGAATTATTTAGCTTATTAAAAAAAACTTTTTCAGATTTATATAGATCCGAAAATTTATTCCTGTGATTTAAAAGATAATTTATTGAATTATCATCGTCAAAAACATTATGATTCATTAATATTTAACCTTATAAATAAAATTAATTATGATAGGTAATATTTATTAATTCTGAAGTCTAAAATAATTGTAAGTAACAATATAAATATTTATTTTTAAATTTTTTTCAGTGCATAAATCAAGCCAATTGAGCTATTAGTACTGGTCAGCTACATGCGTTGCCGCACTTCCACACCCAGCCTATCAACGTGG
>MDSW01192921.1_pt1 | contig 58129 bp, 57 predicted proteins | sample 811171 | NCBI WGS metagenome assembly MDSW01 (sample SAMN05326641, study PRJNA326480) | marine metagenome | isolation source: seawater | place: Atlantic Ocean: North West | collected 2012
CTTCCATGTCTTAAGACAAAGTACCATCGGCGCAGAAAGGCTTGACTTCCGAGTTCGGAATGGGATCGGGTATTACCCTTTCGCAATAATCACCAGGCAGGGCTTTATACAAAAATAATATTAACATGTAAAGAATAAGAAATTTATTAAACTAAAAATAAACGGTTAAATTTATCTTATAATACTTGAAATTTGACGATAAATATCTTTTTTTACAAAATAACTTTTTAATAATGATTTTCTGCCTGCTATTATGTCTGTTTCAGAATCTCCAATCAAAAAAGAATTTTTCTTATTAATTTTCCAATCTTTAAATGCGTTCATTATCATTCCATTTCCAGGTTTTCTCAAATTTGTTTTTTTTTTGTATTTTTTAATTATTGCATCTGGGTGATAGGCGCAATAATAAACTTGATCTATAAAAGATCCATTTTTTATGAATTGTTGATTCATCCACGAATTTAATCGCTTAAAATCTTTTTCTGAATATAATCCTTTTGCAATTCCTGCTTGGTTTGTAATAATAAATACTCTAAAACCCTTGTCATTTAATAGTTTAATTGCTTTAAAAATATTTTTTTTCCAAACAAACTTTCTTTTTGTGTGAACATATTTATAATCATAATTTATTACCCCATCCCTATCAAAAAATGCACTTGGTCTAAATATTTTTTTTTCTATAAATTTTTTAGCTTTATTTAGAAAAAATTTTGTTCCAATATCAATAAAATCGTTTTTATAAATTATTCCAGTAATTTTTTTCTTTTTTTCTAAATACGGGCTTAAAATATCGTTATCTATATCCATATTTTTTTTTTTCATTTTACTTAAAACTCGTTTTTTGAAGAAGTATATGCCTCCACAAACTAATTTAATTTTATTTTTACTTTTGTAATATTTGGTTACTAGATTATTTTTTACTTTATAGCTTTTATAGCCCAAATGTGTGCTGGAATATTTTAAACCTATTCCAATCATAGAATTGTTATCATTAGTTTTTTTTTGTAAGTCTCTTATATTAATATCAAAAAAAGTATCTCCATTTACTACAAAAAAACTTTTTTCAAGTTTATTAATTATATTGATAACACATCCCGCTGTTCCAAGTTTTTTTTTTTCTTTAATTACTTTAATTTCTGCATCTCTAAATTTACTTGGAATACTTTTTAAAAAGAAATTACTTTTGTACCACGTTAAAATATAAAATTTTCTAATTCCCTGTCTGTATAAATTTTCAATTATATAAAATATAAATGGTTTATTTTTAACTTTAATTAGGGGTTTAGGTGTTTTTTTTGTTATTTTACCCAATCTTGTTCCTAATCCACCAGCTAAAATAATACATTCTCTAGTCATTAAATATTAAAATTTTTGAATTAAAATAATTTATTCTTCCATGTTTCTGGTGTTTTTTCATTAATGATTTCTAAATCATAATTATAGAGAAATTTTTTTGTTCCTCTTTCTTTAATATACTTAATAATGGTATCTATGCTTTCTTCCACAGAAAATTTTGTTTTATATCCTAATAATTTTTGCGCTTTGTCCGAAGAACACGAAGAATATTTTACTTCATTGGGCCTGTCTGGATAAAAATCAGGTTTTTTATTAAACTTAAGTTTATTGCTAATAATTTCAAATAATTCATTTATAGTAATGTAATTTTCATCTCCAGGACCAATATTTATGATCTGACTTTTTACATTCTTATCAGTTGCCATGACATCTATACAACTTATACAATCTCTTACGTCTGAAAAAGATCTCTTTTGTTTTCCATCTCCATAAATGATAGGACTTCTATTTTGTAACATTAAGTTTATCATTATTGATGCAACATTTCTAAATGGATCATCATATTTTTGATTTGGTCCAATTATGTTGTGAGGTACAGCAATATTGTATTCTGTGTCATGCACTTCACACAAATTTATTAAAATATTTTCAGATGCAAGTTTTGCAATACCATAAGGATCAACTGGTTTTGGAATATCGGACTCTTTGAATGGTGGTTTAATTTGTCCATATCTTGCCATCGATGAACAATGAACAATTCTTTTTACTTTTGATGCAATAGCTGCACTAAATACTGAAACAGATCCACCTAAAACATTGGATGTTATTGTGTGAGGTGAAAAAATTGATAGACCTTCGTGAGCATAAGCTGCTGTATTTATTACAATATCTACTCCTTGAAATAATTTTTTTAAACTTGAATTATCTTCACAGGGAATTTTATGAAACACTGCTTTATTAGGAATATTATCCCTATATCCACCAACCAATGTATCATTTCCAACAACTTCATGTCCTTTATTGATGTAAAATTTTGCCAAATGTGATCCTAAAAAACCTGCAATACCTGTGATAAAAATTTTCATAAGAAAGAATTTGTCATATTAAATACTTCTAATTTTTCAAAATAAAAAGATAATTATTATTCATCTTAATATTTATATCATCAAAGCTACCAATCCTACATAAAAAAGGAACATCCCAACAAAGCTCCGACTTATCAATAAAATTATTTTTTTTTGGAATATTAAGTTTTAAATCTTCTAAATTTGTCGTTTTATAATCTATCTCTGGAATTATGGGAAATATATTTTTAGTTTCATTATTATAAATTCTCAAGATATTTTTTGAAATATTGCCAAATAAACTTAAAAGTACAAATAGTAAAATTAATTTTTTTGAAATTAATTTTTTTGATTTATGCTTAATAAAATATAAAATAATTATTAAAAAAAAGGTTTGTAAGTACAATGTTGCAAATCGGATAACTGGTGCTTTTAAAAACCAGATTACCAAAGACAAAAATACAACAATTAAAATATAAAAATTATTTTCTTTTTTAAAAAAATATAAATTAAATTTAAAATTATTTTTATTAATTATAATAAAAGAAAACACAGGTATTAAAAAAGTTAGTATATGTTCGTACAATTCAATATGATTTCGCTCGTACCAATTGCCAATCCAATTAAAATTGGATAAATATTCTTCTCTACTTAAAACTCCTGAATAAGTTTGAAAACTTTTATTTACATTAGAAGTATCATTTACAAAATTTGCAATAATATCTTTATCAAACCAAGAAAAATTTTTAAAACAAGTCAATTCATTTGGAATTAAAAAACACCCAGTGTAGATTATTTGTTGAATTTGCCAAATAATGAAAAATAAAACTGAAAATATTAAAACTCTCGATTTAAATAATTTTAAAATACTAACTTTAAACCTAAATATTAATATTATTGGTAAAATTAAAATCAATAAATTTAAAATTCTAAAACTAATAGAAAAAATTGAAATTAATATTAATATTTCTAGATATCTAAAAAATTTTTTATCTGAGTTTCTATTATGGTAACAAAGTAAAAAAAGTATAAATGCATAAATAACTAAAAAATTGGATGGAATATCTATGCCATAAGAATTTAGTCTTGCAAATTTTAAATTTAAAAAAATATAAAAAAATAAAGAAAAGAAGAATATTGATCCTGATCTAATCTTATTAAAATAGAAGTAACTAAGAAAAACAAAAGAGATTAAAAGATAAAATATTATATTAGATACAAAAATTCCTTTTACACCTACTATTTTGATGTTGAACAAACTTTTAATTAATAACCACGAAGAGTTCCAGCCTTGATTTAACTGCAAATTAGATAAGCCGAAAATTATTTTTTCAGAATTCATGTTAACAATATATGGTAAGTGATAATATCCAAAGTCTTCGTTTGGTTTATGTCCTAATATCATTGTCAATGATGCAAAAAATATAAAAAAAAATAATTTATAATATTTAAAGTTTATTTTTATTTTAGATGTAGAAATTTCATAAAGAAAAAATGAAAATCCAATTAAAAAAATAAATGTATTTAATATTTGATTTAATGGAAAAAAAAAATGTAAACTTATACCTAGGAAAGTTATAAAAAATAAACCTAATAGTCCCGTTTCACCGAAAGATAAATTAATATCATTTAAATTATTAATCTTGATAAATATTTTACCATAACCAACAACAGAAATAAGAAACAAAAATATTGATAATACTAGAATTATCATTTTTTTAATTTTGGTAAAAAATATATATTTCTTTGTCCAAGGTAAAAATTATTTTTTAATTTTCCACTTAGCAATATTTTAATTTTACTTTTTTTTAATTTATATAACTTATTTTTATTAATATCGTATTCACAAACATTGTAGAGTTGACCTAATATTTTAAAGACTTTAAAAAAGTTTTCTTTATTATATTCTATCAATAATACTGGTAAATTTTTTTTTATTGATTTAATCATGCCTTTTAGAACTTCATGATCATGACCTTCAACATCGATTTTGATGAACTTAGGTCTTATATTCATACTTAAACTATCAAATTTTTTAAGTTTAATTTTTTGAGATAAAAAATTAAAGTTTTTATGCTGTCCTTTGTAATGATACTTTATTTTATTTTTAATATAATTTTTGTTTGAACTTGAAAGAAAATGAAAAATTTTTTTTTTATATACCGGAGTATATAGCTTTATAGTTTTATTGTTTGATGATAAACCAAAATTCATTAAAGATATTTTTTTGTCATTTTTTTTTAGCAAAGATAATTTTTGCTGACAATTTCTTTTATTAGGTTCAAAAATATATATTTTATTTTTTTTAAAACCTAGAGATCTAAATCCTATTGTTGACAATCCTATATTGCCACCAACATCCAAAATATCTCCATCAAAAGTAGTAGGAAAAATTAATTTTAGCCCCAAATAATCTTTTTCATGAGGAAATAAAAATTTTAATTTATCAATATTATTATAAATAATTGAATGAAATAGTGGATACTTTTCTATTATTCTTACTAGAGAATATTTAACAATTTTAATCATTTAAAAAAACGATATTTAATTAATGTAATAATAGCTTTTAACCCATCAATTGATTTTATTTTTTTTCCTTCTGAATATTTTCTTCCATTATAGCTAACTGGTTTTTCTATAATTTTTATTTTTAGTTTTGATATTTTTGTTGTTACCTCTGGACAAAAATTAAAGTTTTTTTCTTCCAAAATTATTTTATTAAAAATTTTACTATTGAATACTTTATAACATGTGTGAGCATCTGTTAAATTTTGATTATTAATAAGATTTGATAATTTTGTAAGAAATATATTACCTAAAATTCGAAACCAATGACTAAAGTTTTGTATATTTTCAAAGTATTTTTTCCCTAATACTCTTGATCCATAAACAACTTGAGTTTCAAGATTAATTATTGGCTCAATTAATTTCATTAAATCATTAGGGTCATATTCTAAATCAGCATCTTGTATAGCCACAATGTCTCCATCTACATATTTTTTTGCAGTGTTTATTGCTGCACCTTTTCCTAAATTTTTTTGATTTTGTAAAATTAGAAGATTTTCATTTTTTATAGAATTAATAATTTCATATGAGTTATCTGATGAGCAATCATCGACAACTATTACTTGTATTTTATTTACTTTTAGAGATAGTACTTTTTCAATAACTGTTTTAATTGTTTTTTCTTCATTAAAACAAGGTACTATGATTGTTAATTTCATTGCATCAAATCAACTTTATACAATGAGGGATTCTCTTCTGTTACAAAAAAAATTAAACCATTATCTAAAATTTCTATATCTCTAATTCTATCATCTATAAATATTTTTTCAGAATATAAAACTTTCTCATGATTTTTATCAAATTTTAATCTGTAAAGAGATAGGCCTGGATTTAATTGTCTCAACATGCCTGTATTATTTTTCATTGATGCAACCAACATATCGCCATTCCATCTTTCTAAATAATCTGAATTATAAAATTCTATATCTGAAATTCCTATAGATGGCGAGAATACAAAAAGAGGTTCTTTATATTCTTTGTGATCTTTTAAATAATATTTATTATAATCTTTTTTGTAAGTGGGACCATAAGCTACGACAGGCCATCCATAATTTTCATTTTTTACAATAGAATTTATTTCATCACCTCCTCTTGGGCCGTGTTCTGAAGCATATATTTTATCTTTATAAATTGTTAACCCTTGTTGATTTCTGTGACCTGAAGAAAAAATAGAATGATTATAATTTATTTTATCAATTATCAGAACCTTACCATAATCTTTTTTATCATTTTGAGAGATATCATTTTGCCAAAAATCTCCAGTAGTTAATAATAAATATTTTTCAGTTAGTGATATAAGTTTACCACCCGAGCTCATCTCATTAAAATCATTGAAATTATCATATTTTATACATTGCGTTTTAAATTTACTCATAAATTGTAAATTTGTGAAATTGCTCAAATTTGACTCTGCTATTTCAAGGCCAACACATTTTGTTTCTGGTTCGTGATAAGTAAATGAAATGAAAATTTTATCATTATATTTATCAATATATAATGATCTCACACTCATTGATTTAACAAAATTATTTTTGTTTAAAATTGAATTTAAATTATTTTTAATTTTTTTAAATTTTGAATTTTGAAAGTCATCTACTTCATAAAAACTACCCTGGCCTGTAATAAAAAATAATCTATTATTATAACTATCTAAATAACCTACTGGAGAATTATTTGTATAGTAGTTATATTTGTTAAGTATATTATTGATAGATCTCTTTGAAATTTTTAGATCGTAAAGGACAGTGTCAATTTTATAATTATCTTTATATAAATTGAGTTTTTTAATTGTATAAAATTTTGTGAGATTTAATATGCTTTTAAATTCTTTTTTAAAAGAAAAAGAGATAAAAATTAATATAACAAAAAGAATAATAAATGTTATTAAAGCTCTTGATTTAATGGACATGTTTAATGAAAAATAAACTCTGCTTTGTTGTTGGCACTAGGCCAGAAATTATTAAACTGGGGCCAGTATACAATTTTTTCAAAAAAAAAAAAAAATTTCATATATCAAGTTACTTTACTTATCAACATACAGAAATCGGTCAAGATGTAATTGAACATTTTAAATTCAAAATTCAGAAAAAAAAAGCCAGAATAATTAAAAAAATAGACTTAAATGAAAAAATGAGTTTGATAACAAATGATCTAAAAAATTATTTGATCAAAAACAAAGTTGATGGCATCTTTGTTTTAGGAGATACTTTAACAGCTATTGTTGCTTCAATAGTTGCCTTTAATCTTAAAATCAAAATTCTATATGTTGAGAGTGGACTAAGAACCTATGATCATTTAGAACCTTGGCCTGAAGAGGGATACAGAAGAATAATATCTAGTATAGCTGATTATCATTTCTGCCCAACAGTTACAAATAAAAAAAACTTGTTAAACGAAAATATAAGTGACAAGAAAATCTGTGTTTCAGGTAACCCTGCAATCGATGCTATTCATAATGAAATAAAAAAATATAAAAAAAACTATGAATTAAAATTAGTAAATAAAATTAAAAAAAGAGGATATGTAGTTAATAAAAAAAATTTAATACTAATAACAATACACAGAAGGGAAAATTTTGGCTTAAGATTTGAGAATATTTGTAGGACTATAAAATATTTAGCTAATATTTATAAGGACTTTGAATTTGTGATAACTGTTCATCCAAACCCATATGTGCAAAATACCTTAAGAAAACATTTGAAAAATATAAAAAATATATTTCTTATTAAGCCTTTATTTTATCCAGAATTTATTTATTTGCTAAAAAAATGTAGTTTTGTAATGAGTGATAGCGGTGGAATACAGGAAGAGCTACCTACTTTAAAAAAATATTTAATTTTACTAAGAGAAAAAACGGAACGAGAAGAAACAATCAAACTTGGTTACTCTTTTATTTGTGGATCATCTAGGAAAAAAATTCTTAAAAAATTTAAATTTCTAGTAAATAAAAATAAAAATACTAATAATTTTAAACGTAATCCTTTTGGAGATGGAAAATCATCAAGAAGAATATACAATTTTATAAAGAATAAATTTTAAATGGAAAATATCTATATTATTGGAATGGGTTATATAGGATTTCCGCTCGCTTGTCTTTTATCAAAAGAAAGAAAAATTAAATGTATAGATAAAGATATTCAAAAAATTGAGCAACTTAAAAATGGTAAAATTTTGATTAAGGAGAAAAATCTTAATAAGTTATTTAAAAAAAATTTCAATAATCTAGATTTTAAAAATAAAATTTATAAAGAAAAAAATAGATCTATATTTTTTATTTGTGTTCCAACACCTTTGAAGAATAATAAACCCGATTTAAGTTTTTTAAATAATGTATTAAGAAAAATAGAAAAATTTATTAAAAAAGGTGATCTAATTATCATAGAGTCAACTATACCTCCTGGAACAACTGAAAATATTGAAAAAAAACTTTCAGCATTTAAAAGGGGTATCAATCTAGCTTATTGTCCTGAAAAAGCGATACCAGGTAATACTTTATATGAGATGATAAATAATTTTAGAGTTATTGGTGGAATTAATACTGAGTCCAATAAATTGGCAAAAAAAATTTATTCGACATTTTCAAAAAAAATATATTTAACTAATCCAATGATTGCTGAAATTTCAAAGTTAGCTGAAAATACTTTCAGATTGGTTAATATTTCACTAGCAAATGAAATAAATACAATTTGTGACTTCTATAAGGTTGATTCGTCAAAACTATTTGAAATTACAAATATGCACCCTAGAGTTAAATATCTTAAACCTAGTATTGGTATAGGTGGTCATTGTATACCGATAGATCCTCTTTTTTTTAATATAAAAAAAAAAATCAAAATGATTGAAACTTCTATAAATATAAATCAAGCGTTAATTAATAAAATATCAGAAGATATTATTTCTAAAATAAAAGAGGATAAAAAAAGTAACATTTTATGTCTTGGAATAACCTATAAAGAAAATATTGACGATTTAAGAGAGTCTGCAGCTTTAAAAATAATTAAAAATCTTAGATTAAAAGGTGTAAAACTTAATATTTATGATCCTTATAATTCATCTTTGAATACTTTAAATAAAACTGATTTAAAAAAAATTAAATTTGATTTAAAGATTTATCTTGTTAATCATGATAAATTTAAAAATCTGAAAATTAAAGCAAGAAAAAGTTTAGATTATAGATAGATGAAAATTTTAGTTACAGGCGGATTAGGTTCTATTGGATTGGTTTTAGTTAATAAATTAAAACAGAATAATAATGAGGTTTATTTTTGTGATTTAGGTCACTTTAATGAAAAAAATTATTATAGATGTGATGTATCTAGTTTCAATCAATTACAAAATTTATTTAAAAAACAAAAATTTGACTATGTATTTCATCTAGGTGGAGAATTTGGAAGATGGAATGGTGAAGATTTTTACGAAAACATGTGGAAAACAAACGTTATTGGAACAAAAAATTTAATTAGATTACAAGAGGAAATTGGTTTCAAAATGATTTTTGCAAGCTCATCAGAAGTTTATGGTGACTATGAGGGTATTATGCATGAAGATGTCATGGAAAAGAATTTTATTAAGCAGAAAAATGACTATGCATTAAGTAAATGGGTATCTGAGATTCAAATAATGAACTCAAAAGAAATGTTTAATACAGATACAGTTAGAGTTAGGATTTTTAATACATACGGTCCAGGTGAATATTATAGTTATTATCGTAGTGTAGCTTGCAGGTTTATCTACAAAGCTTTAATGCAAGAGAAATATACTGTTTATTTAGGTCACACCAGAACTTCAACTTATATAACTGACCTTGTAAATACATTCTCAAATATTCCTAGTAATTTTAAATCTGGAGAAGTTTATAATATTGCAGGTAATGATTATCATACCATTAAAGAGATGTCGGATATAATTTTAGAACTTACTGGCGGTAATAAAGATTTAGTTTCTTATGAAGAGAATGAAAAATTTACAACGCTTCATAAAAAGGTCTCTTGTGAAAAAGCAATTAAAGATTTAAAACATAATCCTAGAGTAAATTTAGCAGATGGATTAAGAAAAACGGTTGATTGGATGAAAGAAATTTACTTAAACAAAAATAATAAAAGTAAAGTAATAGAATATTTATGATTAAAATTCTTTGTCTTGGCGATAGTTTGACAAATGGAGCAAGAAATGAATATTTTAGAGATTATACTCAAGAATTAAATTATTTAATAAAAAATAATATAAAAAAAGATAATATTTGTATCAATGAAAGTGTAAATGGAGAAACCTCATCTGAAATTTTAAAACGAGCGACTAAAATATTATTCAATAATAATTATGATTTTGTTTTACTTTTAGCAGGTACTAACGATACAAAAGTTCCAATTCCTTTATATATATACGAAAAAAATATTATCCAGATAATTGATAATGCTAATGTTGCTGGTGCAAAAGTGATAATTGGTCTTCTACCACCTATATATACTGGATTACCATGCTATTCAAAAACTGAAGGAAACAAGATTATAAAAAAATATAATGAAAGTATTATTAAAATATCAAAAAGAAAGAAATTAAAAGTAGTAAGCTTTATCAATTTTAAAGAAAAATTCTATTCAGATGGTGTACATTTAAATTATATCGGATATGTTGAAATGGCTCGAAGATGGCTAGGAGCAATAAAAGATGAATTATAAAATTCAGTCAGATAAGTCTGTTAAAATATTTATCAAAATAAACGTTATTACAAATATAAATTTTGATTACGATATATCTTTAGATCTTAATGAAATGAATGTAAAAAAAAATTTAAATTATATATTTACAACAAAATATTTAGATACTTCTTCTTTAGACATTAGTGATAAGATTGCATTAATTTGTAAAGAAGACAATTATGTTAATATTATATACATAGAAAACGAAAGAAAAAAATTTTTTAATAAAATATTAAATAATATAAAAAAACTTCATTATGTATTTGGAAAAAAAATGATTTTGGTTTCAAATGTGAATTACTTTAAAACTAATAAGATAAAGGAATTTATTTTTTACATAGATAAAAAAAATAAAAATAAAAAACAAATCTTAAGTAAAATAAAAGAAAAACTAATTTTAATTTAGTTATTGAAAATTAAAAATGAATAATAGCAAGCTAAAAGCATTTTTAAAAATCTTTTGAAACGATTATTCATTTTGGATTTACCAGATACCCTAGCATAATACCTCACTGGAAACTCTTGAACTTTAAGTGCATGAAAGTACGATCCAAATATCAAGTTGAAGTCGCCCCACTGGTCGTGATTATTAGTTTTATTTCCAAATTCCTCAAACAATATCCAATCTTTCCTGTAAAATGCTTTTGTACCACATAAAGTATCGGTTACATTGTCTTTCACTATTAGAGAAAATAATAATGCAAAAAATTTGTTGCCCAAGAAATTCAAAAATCTCATAGAAAATTTTTTTTGCCTGTAGATAAATCTTGAGCAATTGATGAACTCCAAATTATATCTTTGCATTAAACTTATACATTTGTCTATTTCTTTAGCTTTTACAGCTAAGTCAGCATCTAAAATGATACAAACCTCATTTAATGAATTTTTTACTCCTTTTCTAACAGCCCTATATTTATTTAAGCCTTCCCCACTAACTAATCTAATATTTTTATTTTCACTTTTAGAATTTATATAATCCTCTATCTTAATTTTAGTATTATCTGTGCTGTTATCATCAACGAATATAGCTTCAAAATTGCAATTAATTTTTTTTAGCTCTTCAAATATTAAAGAAATATTATTTTCTTCATTTCTACATGGTATGATAATTGATACAGAAAGATTTTCTGTATTCGCTTTATTTTTTAATGAAATACATTCAATTTTACAGAATGAAAAAATATCTAAAAAAGGGACAATCATATTAATAAAATTTAAAAAAAAATTTAAATATTTTGAATTAGATAAAAAGTTTATAGAATTTATACTAGTATTTATTGAGTAGTCGCATAACCTTAAAAAAAGATTAATTTTATTTTTACTAATATATGAAAATTCATCATGATCGAGTTTTTTTGTAATTTTTAAAAAATTTAAAAGTTTAAATATCGGCAACCACCTTTTTGAAAAATAAAAGAAAAATATTTTACAGTCATGTTTTGTGTTGCTTTTTAGTTTGTTAAAAAAATCAATTAAATCAAAGGTATGATTTAATGGCTGCAATAAAATAATTGCGTCAAATTTTGTCAAATCATTAGAAAAAACCTCTTCATTTTTTTCTACAATTAAAACTTTATCACTATGTATGTAAGAAATTCTTTTAAGACAACTTCTTTTATAATAGTTATTCCATTTTTCTCTTAAATTCATTATAGTTTTTTTATCAGATTGATTTTAATTTGTACAAGATGAAAATAAACAATCTAAATAGTAAAGATAATAAAACTTTATTGAAGTTAGTAAGAAACAATTTGAAAAATTCTGTATTATTTTATTTATCTGATAATTTCATAAAATTTTCATTTTTTAGGGAAATTTTAAAAAATAAATCATTTTTTTCACTTATAGCTAAAGATAAAGGTGAACCATTGGGTATTATTATTATCAAAAAAAAATTAGGGGTATTTTCAAATAATTTATATGTTAAGATTTTGATTGACGCCCTAATGTCAACTTTTACAAGAGATTTATCTATATTTTTAAAACTCTTAAATGTTAAATTTTCAACGAGGAAAATTGTTAAAAAATTTAAAATTAATAATTTTGATTGTGCTGAAATAATTTATATTGCAGTTGAAAATAAACATAGAAATAAAGGTGTAGGAAAAAAACTTATTTCAAAAGCATCAAAAATATTAAGGAAGAAACATAAATTTTTAATTACTAGTTCCGAAAATTCTAAACAAGTTATAAAATTTTATAAAGCTAATAATTTTATTAAAATTGGTCATGAGACAAGATTTAAAAAAAAAAACATTTTAATGTTAAAAAATTTATAATTTTTTCAATATTACACAACAATAAAGCCCTAAAAACTTTTTCATAAAACTTCTTAATAAAACTTCACATATATCAATTATTTTAACGAATAATTTTGGTAACTTAAAATTATAATTTAATCCACCTGTAATAATGTAACTCAAGAATGAAAAATAACTTTTATGAATAATATTAAGATTGGGGAATTTATCATTAAACTGCTTCAAATCACGCTCAAAAACAATCCATGATAATGCTTGATTTGAATCATTCTGAGGATTTTTTGATAAAAAAGTCCATTTACCTTTTACGTCAAATTCCTCATGATGAAAGTATTTATATACTATGCTTGAAAATAATGAGTTATGTGGGTCAATAATATATACGATACCATTTTTTTTTAAGCATCTATCTGCCTCTCTTAAAAAATTATTTATATCAGGTATGTGATGAAAAACATTTTGTAAAAAAAAAACATCTATACTATTATTTTCAAAAGGCATTTTTTGAGCGTCAACAATTAAATCGCAATTATCATGTAATTCTATGTCAGTATAAATAGTATTCTCGTGAAATTGTTTTAAAAAACTGGGACCACAACCCAACTCAATTACTTTTGGATTAGATATATCTAGTCTATCTAATTTTTTTAGAAATAACTTGTAATTATCTTGATAAAACTTAAACAATGCAAAATTTTGTTTTATTATTTTTGAATAATGATTAATTTGTTCTCTGTAAGTAATTTTATTATTATTTTTTTTCATTTTTATGAAAAGTAATTTTTCTACAAATAATTATTATTCTATTTTTTTGATAATTACAGTTCCATTGTGTCTTTTTCTGATAAATCACTTATTTTTTAAAGTATATTTACATCATGACTCACTGTTAATGTATTTAAATTATAAATTTATATACAATTACTACTTAACATATAATAATTTTCCTCAATGGTTAGACTACATTAATTCTGGTCTAGATACATCTTCAATATATTTGTACGATGTATCAAAGATATTTTTTCCATCAATAATTGTCGGTAAAATATTTAACCTAAACTCTTATTTTGTATATTTAATTAATTTAAGTCTATTAAATTCTATATTTATATTTGGTTTATATAAAAATTTTGGAGAAGAGGTACTAAAAAAATATTTACTAATTCTTTTGATTTTTATTTCTCTGGGTTCTAATTTTATATACAAAGCTTTTTCAGCAAATTTTGAGGTTTTTTTGAGTTTTCCTTTCATATTTTATTACTTAAGGCAATTTTGTTTAAAGCATAAATTTATAAGTTTAATTAAAATATTTATTATAGTGTTTCTTGTTTATCTAAATTCAATTCAATATTTTTCTATTTTTTATATATATTTTATAATTTTTTTTGCACTTATCGCTTTAATTTTTCAATATCAATATAATGGAAAGATACATTACAAAATAAAACATATTATTTTATTTTTAATATTAATAGCAAGCTCAATAACATATTTTTATTTTATAAATTTTATAATAAGTGATAATTATTATTTGCCTTCAAGATCTGATGATCTAACTATTAAGGACACTAAAGTTTTTGCACTTTACGGTTATCATAGTATTTTATTAAAAACGCTCGCATACTTGAGTAATTTTTATTGGTGGGACGTTCCATTAGTAACTACAAATATTGGTATTTTTTTTACTTTTTTATTTTTTTTTTCAAGTATTAATGTTTATGATTTTAGATTTAGATTTTCGATTTTAATATTTTCTTTTATTATTCTCTTATTATCAGAGACCTTACTATTTTATGATTTCACAAAAGTACTTTTTAATTTACCTTTGTTAAACTATTTTAGACATTTTTCATTTATATCGATTTACTTAAAACCTCTTCTCATTCTTACAAGTATATTAGGTATTGTTGTATATTTTAAAGTTATTGAGAATAGAAATTATAAATATTTAATTAAAATTAAAATATATTTTTTAATTTTGTATGTAGTGACATTTTTATTGTCATATTATTTGACTATTTTTTTAAATGAACAAATTAATCAACTACAAAACGGTAATGAAAATACAATTATAGGAAAATTGTTTAGTGATCTATCTTTTTTTGGTGTTCAAGATAAAGTGTACCTAATTGATTTATTCAGAGGATTAAAAAAACAAATTTTAATAAGTTTTACTATCAGTTATCTAAGCTTATTTTTTATTTTTATTTTAATAATTTTATATTTAAAAAATAATAATAAAAAAAGATTTATTAATATTGTTATTCTTTTGTTATTAGGTTTAATTCCAAATTATACTTTCAATTATTTAAACTACTCTTTTCACCCAGAATTAAATCATTATACTACTAATAAAAATGACGTTATTGAATTAAAAAAAACTTACGAAGATATAGTAATTAATGACAATAATTTTCTAAAAAAAAATTCAGTTAAAATGTGCAATCAAAGTAAAGATATACATCCTTTAGAGGAGTTGTACAAAATTATTCCAAAACATACTGTCTTATATGAAAATATATATCTTTTTCAGAAAGAAAAATTTTGCTCACCTCTTCAAAGGTGGGATTTTTACATTAATAAAGACTATTTGAAATATTTTAATGGAAATAATAATTTTTTGCATTTTCCCAAAGATATTAACTATTTAAAAATTACAAATGAGAAATTTGAGATAAAAAATTTAGAATATAATGTAAATTCAAATATAAATTTTTCTAATAATTGGTCAATACAATCTGAAAAGAATAATTTAATTAAAATTGAAAATTACAAAGGTAAAATAAGACTAGTATTAAACGGTGAAAAATCGAAAATTCCAAAAGTAATTACTTTGATTTATAAAAACAGTTTAACTTTTTATCTACCATATATAAGCATTACTATAGGATTAATATTATTTATAATAATTATTTTAAATTTCATTAGATTTTTTTCTAAAAATGTTACTAATTGATGCGCTTAGTATAGATAAATTAAGCCAAAAATAAAAACCGAAAGACGTTGAAAAAAATCTTCCAGAGCTTTTGATTGGAAATATTAAAATCAATAATATAGTAAAAGTTGATACAAGAAATATATAATCAATGTCTTTTTTATATAATTTATTATTAATAAATATTTTTAAACTATTAATGATTATTAAAATTATTAAAATCAAAAAAAATAAATAACCAATAATTCCAGTTTCTGATAAAATTTCTAAATGTAAATTATGAGGATGTGTTGAGCATCTTTTCGACTTATTAACACTTAATATTTTTTGTTCAGAGCATTTGTCCCTAAATGATTTAACTCCATGACCAAAGAGAAATTTTTTTTTAAACATTTCAAAAGCTGTTAAGTAATGAGCTCCCCAAGTGGTATCAAAGAAATTTACTTTATTTTTTGAAACTAAATTTTGATCATTATTACTCTTAGTTCTATTTTTATTTGTTTTTAGGATATCAATATCTTTCTTATATTCATTAATTTCATCTTGATTAAAAACTTTTGTATCTAATTTTGGACTTAATGTTAAAAAGAAATTATTATACCTACTTTTTAAATAATTATCATTTAAAATTATCAATGCGCTTAAAAGAATAATTGATACAGTAAATATTACATGTTTCATCTTATTTTCAATAAGAAAGACTAATATTAATAACAGTAGAATTGAAGAAATATAATTAATTCTTTCACCAGTTATTAGAATAGACAATATAAAAATTGCTAACAAAACAAATGCAATAAAATTATATTTAAAACTTTTGAAATTGATTAATTTATAATAGTAAAAAAATATAAAGTAAAAACCTATATATAATAGGACTGATCCAGGAATAAGTTCGTCTTTAAATGGCCCTGTTAATCTACCTCCAACTAAGCTTTGGAATCCAAATATATCATAGCCAGTTATTTTTTGATAATTTAAATCGATAATTAAAAAAATTATTAAGATACTTGATGTCTGAATTACACGATTAAAAGTCTTTGTGTCAATTTTTGTAAAAATAAATTTTACTGACAAATATAAAATTACATATTTAAGAAAATAAAATGCATTAATCAAATATTCAGATTTATTTATAGAAGATACTATAAGATATAATCCAAATATAATTAAACATTTATCTGTGATATCCAAATTTATTTCTTTGATAAAAAAAAGTGCATAAATAAAAGCAAATAATATTGAGATGTGAATTATTAAATTTCCTAGATATACGGAGTTAAATAATAGAATAGCCAAGAGATATAATACATTATCTTTATTATTCAATTTATTTATAAACATTTTAGTTAAATTTAGATTTATTAAACATATAATTTTATTATAGTGTAAATTTATAAAAAATTTAATTTATGATTGAACTAAATACAAAAAAAAAAATAAAAGTTAATGTCCCTGAAAATTTTAATGAGGACGATACGCCAAAGTTTGGCATAAATGATGCTGGCATTAGAGAATATTACATCGAACATGGCTATGTAATATTAAAAAATTTAATAAAACCTGTGATATGTGATGAGTTAAAAGATATATGGAATAATGAAATAAAGCCTTCGAAATCCTATATTTACAGACAAGCATCTGCTAAGCCTGAAAAGCATATTTTTAACTCAAATAATTGGGTAATGAATCCAATATTAAATCTTCAAAGTTTAGATCCCAAAAAGTTTAATAAACTAAGACAAAAAAGTTTAGATCTTTTTTCAAATAAAGACTTATGTAAAATTTTTAAAATTTTACTTAAAGATAAACCTAAAATTGTACAATCAATGTACTTTGAGGGAAATTCAGAAACTTGGGAACATCAAGATACCTATTATCTCGACTCAAATGTTTTAGGAACAATGGCAGGAGCTTGGATTGCATTGGAAAAAATTCACGCTGATGCAGGCAGATTTTTTATTTGCCCAAAATCTCATAATTTTGAAAAATTGCATACTAAAAGTAATAATATTGTGGAGAACCATGTGGGATATATTAATGAAATTATAAATTTAATAAAAGAGGAAAACATAAAAGTTAAAGCCCCATTTATGGATGTTGGTGATGTTCTTTTTTGGAATTCAAAAACAATACATGGATCACTTGCAAGCCAAAGTAAAAAACATTCTAGATCTTCAATCACATGTCATGCAATCGCTAAATCGCATGAACTGATTCAATACCAAAAAAACATTAAAAAATCAAATATGACTGAGAGTGAAGAAAGTATTATTAACTACCCTAAAGATTTATCCAGAATTAAAAATAAATTAATATTTAATTTAGAAATTTTATTCCCAAATTTATCTAATACTATTAAAAGTAAGCTAATAAAGTTTAAATTAATTTAATTTTTTTATATCTCTTTTTAAAAAAGATTTTAGAATTTCATAAAAATTAATTTTATTTTTAAAATTTTCATTATTAAATTTATTGTAATTAAATTTTAAATCTTTGGAATATGAGGAATAAATAAAATTGGAAAAATTATCAAAACTAACATTATATTCTTTTAACCCCATTTTATAGTAATAACCAAATATATTTTTAAAAGAGTGAAAATGATAAATTAATAATTCATGATTGTCTAAATATATTTTTTTATTTCGTATTTTACATTCATGATTATTTAAATTCCAAGGAGCTGCATTTATTCCAGGATTATTTAGGACTTTAATATTATCACTTATCAAGTGAAAATTATTTAAGTACTTTTGATCGGCATATATATTTTCTGAAACCATTAAGGAACAACTTTCTGAACATTTTTTTTTCCACCATTCCAAAACTTTGAGGCCATCATAATCTTTTTTAAATACTAATAAACCTGCATTAAAATTACCGTAAATATTTCTATGCATGTTATTTTTATCAAAATTGTGTGGCGTTATATGAACTGAAGATTCTGTAATATTTTCTTCAAATTTTTCTATTTCTGAAAATAAATAAAGATCACTATCTAAATATATTAAATATTGATTTTTTCTAATTTTATCCATTAAATAAGATAAAAAAATTGACTTTAATGTAAAAACATATGATCTCCAATCTCTGTTTGATCTAATATTATGTAAATTATATTTAGTCTCTAAATTTTTGATATTATATGTTGATATATTTTTAAAGTTTAGATTTAGAAAATTTTCAGTATAATCATCTAAACATAAAATATTAATATTTTTTCTAACTATTTTATTTGTAAGACAAATAGTGCTATTAATATAATTTCTATCGGTTATAAGACAATAACTGAACATGAATATTTAGTTGATAAGATAATATTAAATGAAAAAAAAGAAAATTGCATTAATTACTGGGATAACCGGGCAAGACGGTGCTTATTTAGCAAAATTTTTATTAAAAAAGAAATATAAAGTTGTTGGGATAAAAAGACGAACTTCTACAATAAACACTATAAGAATTGATGATATTTATGAAGAACAATTAAATAATAAACAAAATAATTTTATTTTAAAATACGGGGATGTTACTGATCCTGCAAATATTTACAGCCTAATTAATGAGATTTTACCTGATGAAATTTATAATTTAGCAGCCCAATCGCACGTTCAAGTGAGCTTTGCCACTCCACTTTATACAACTATGACAAATTCATTAGGTGTAATTAATATATTAGAAAGTATTAAAGAATTAAGAGCAAAAAAAAAAATTAAATATTACCAAGCCTCAACATCAGAAATGTTTGGAAATCTTTCACAAAAAATTTTAAATGAGAACTCAAATTTTAAACCTGTAAGCCCCTACGGTTCATCTAAAGTTTTTGCATACTGGATAACTAAAAATTACAGAGAATCTTACAATATATTTGCTGTAAATGGAATATTGTTCAACCATGAAAGTCCTTTAAGAGGTGAAACTTTTATATCTAGAAAAGTTTCGATACATGTAGCAAAAAAATTTTTAGGTGAAAAAAAAATATTAAGAGTTGGCAATTTGTACTCAAAAAGAGATTGGGGACATGCTAAAGAATACGTAGAAGGAATGTGGAAAATGATGCAGACTAAAACCCCACTCGATCTTATTTTAGCTACAAATAAAAGCTATACGGTAAAAGAATTTATAGAAAACGCTTTTAAGGAAATTAATGTTGAGATTAAATGGATTGGTAAAGATTTGAAAGAAAAGGGAATAAATAAAAAAACTGGAGAAATTTGTGTTGTTGTTGATAAAAAATATTACAGACCTAATGAATTACATTATTTGAAAGGAAACCCTCAAAAAGCTTTAAAATATCTCAAATGGAAACCAAAAATTAATTTCAAAAATTTAATAAAGGAAATGGTCCATTCTGATATTGAAAAATTTAAGAATGGTTAGTTATAAAATTTTTTTTTTAACAATTAGTATTTTTACCTTTATATTTTGCTTTTTTAAATTTGATTTAATTAGTAAATATCTAAATATATCTGATTTGCCTGATAATAAAAGAAAAATACATAAAAAACCAGTTCCAAAAATTGGTGGTATATTTTTTTTTTTAGTTTTTGCTATATCTATTTGTCAAATTTTTTATTTTGAAGACTATAAAGATGTAGACAACTTAAACAAAATTCTTATTCCATGTTTTTTTTTCATTGTAGGAATAATGGATGATAAGTACGATTTATCTCCAAACTTAAGATTAATAATTTTAACATTAGGTTTAATTTTAATCATTAAAATATTTTCATTACCTGAAATTGAACTTTTATCGATTGAAAATTACGGAATTGTAAATGTAAAATCGTTTAGTCTCTTTTTTACAGTTTTGTGCTATCTGTTATTTTTGAATGCCTTTAATATGTTTGATGGAATCAATGGTCTAGCAATTTCATTATTTACAATATATGTTTTATTATTTTTATTATTATTTAATTTTCAACATTTAATACTTATAAATTTTTTAATTTGCTGTTTAATATTTTTATATTTTAATATTAAAGAAAAAATTTTTTTAGGAAATTCTGGATCATATTTATTATCTGGCATTATAAGTAGTTCTTTGATAAGTCAAAATACTGATTTAGAAAATTCATTTTTTGCAGAAGAAATATTTTTAATTTTGTTAATTCCGGGAATTGATATGTTGAGGTTGTTTATTCAAAGAATATCAAAGAAAAAACATCCTTTCAATGCAGATAAAAATCACTTACATCATATATTAATAAATAATTTTAATATTTATAATGTTCTAGGAATTATTTTAGGACTAATTTTATTGCCAATTATTGCCAGATTTTATCTTGAAACTAATACAATATTACTAATTTTCTTTAGTCTCGCTATATATTTTTTTTTAATATTAAAGTATTTGCCCTCAGATTATAATTCAAAGTAATCATTGCAAAGTTTTTTCAATGATTTTCTGTGAGACACAATAATTACAGTTAAATCTTTAAAATTTTCTCTTAAAGATAATATTAATTTTTTTTCCAAGTTTTCATCCATTGCATTTGTAGACTCATCTAGTATTAATAATTCAGGTTTACTAATTAATGATCTGGCAATTGCTATCCTTTGAAGCTGTCCTCCAGAATAGTTGCTACCACCTTCTTTTAAAAGATACTTATCAAGATTTTTATCTAATTCTGGTAAAAATTCATTTAAATATACTTTTTCACAAATGCTAATTATTTCTTTAATATTGAAATTATTATCACCATATATGAGATTATTTAGAATTGTATCTTCCATAAAAAAGATATCTTGAGTTACATAACCAACTTTTGATTTCCAATTATTATTTTTTAAATCTATGATATTTTTATTATCGACAAATATTGATCCTTGTGTAGGTTTAAGCACACCTGAAATAATATCACAAATTGTCGATTTTCCTTTACCTGTATCTCCATCTAAATAATAAAAGCTTCCTTTATTTATTTTCAAATTAACATCTCTTAAAATAAATTTATCACTATAATTAAAAGAAATATTCTTTAATTCTATTTTATTTTGGAAATTTACATTATTTTGTTCGTGACTAATATTTAGATTTACTTTTTTTAAATTATATTTTTCTATTTCGTTAAATATTTTTTCAAGTAAATAATACCATGATTTCAATTGTGAAACTGAATAAAATAACTGCTGCATTGCAGGAAACAATCTGTAAAAAGCAAATAAGTAAAAACTTATAATAGACAAAAAAGTTTGGAGAGTATTATTCAATATTAAAGATAAAATAAGTAAAATGATTATTAAAAATCCTAAACTTTCGATTAATATTCTTGAAAAAAATGTATATACCTCAATTTTTTTATTTGAGTTAGTAAATGGATTGATTTTATTATTAATATATAAATTAATATAATTCTTCTTTTTTTCTGAAACTGAAATAAATTTAAAATTTTGGAATGTTTCCTTAATGTATTTTAGTATACTTTTATTTGACTCAGATGCTAATTTACCTAAATTAAAGATTTTCTTTTTAATTAAATAAAATCCAAAAAAAAATATTACTATAAGTAATATAGTTAATATCATTGCATTTTTGAAATCAAATACAAAAACAGATAATCCAATGAATATTAAGGAATAAAATTTTGTATTTGCCTTAAATGATAGTCTATATATTTTTTCTATTACTAGCTGTAAATTATATGTTAAATTATTTGTTATATCTGCGCTATGTTGCTTTGACATATCAATATATTCCTGATTTAAATAGAACTTAAACAATTGCGCAAACTTTGACGTATGTATCTTTTCAACCAGAGTTTCAAATTTATAAAAACAAAATAAATTGATAAGATTGTAGAAGATAAGTAATGCCAAAAATGATACCGAAAAGAAAAGTTGAAATTGTCTAATATCTGTAAAATTCAAGTAATTTTTTAAAATAGGATAGTTATTGTAAATCTGATCAATATTTTCTGCACTTATTACGAATACCAGAGGTATAATTGATATGATTCCAAATACTTCAATTAAAGATAAAAATACAAAATATACTTGTAAGGAAAAAAATTTTTTCTTTTCAGTATTGTTTAATAGTTTAAATATTTTTAAAAACACTTATTTGATAATTTTAAATTAAATTGCTTATAGAATATGAAAGAGATAATTTCAATAATTACAGTTGTCAAAGATGGTATGCCGTTTCTAGTCGACTGTATTAAAAGCTTTCAAAAACAAGTATATAAAAACAAAGAACATATTATCCTAGTTTCAAAATCCAGTGATAATACTCAGGATTATTTAAAAAAACATAAGTATAAAAATACAAAAATTATATTCTATAAAAATAAGACAGACTTATATAAATCTCTAAATACCGCAGTAAGACATTGTAAAGGAAAAATAATTGGTTATTTACATTCTGATGATATTTTTTTTAATAAAAAAACATTAAATTTAATCGCAAATAATTTTTCTAAGTATGATTATACATATGGAAATGTCTCATTTATTAAAAAAAATAATGTCAGCTATAAAATTAGATCCTGGAATTATGGAGAAATTAATACATATAAAATAAAAAATTTTTTGGTACCTCCTCATACATCAATGTTTTTTAAAAAAAAAATTTTATTAAATACAAAATATAATGAAGCGTATAAAATTTCATCTGATTTTGACTTTCTAATAAGGATAATTAAAAATAAAAAATTAAAAGGCAAATATATAAACAATTATATTTGTAAAATGAGATATGGTGGCAAAAGCACAAGTTTAAAATATTCAGCAAAAAAAATTATAGAAGACTATACTATTTTAAGAAAATATAATAAATATCCATTCTATTTAATTTTATTTAAGTACCTTGTAAAGATAAAGCAATTCAGTTTTTAAAAAATAAAAATCTTATTAATGAATATATAATTCTGTAAAAATTAAATGTGTACTTATAAGTCATGTCAAGTTCATTGTAATAATTAGTTTGATTTGAACTCAATTGATTTTTTAATACTCTAAATATACCTATTTTTTTATTTATAGTGATTAATTCTGTATGCTTAGAAAATTTTACCCATAACAAGAAGTCCGAGGAAAATTTTTTGTTTAAGTCTAAGCCACCTGACTTTATATAGAGTGATTTTTTAAACAATACTGACTCTTGTGGAATACAACCATATTCCATTTTATTACATTTTCTATTTATGATTTTATTTTTTGGATAGTAAAATGGAAATGGATATGTAATAGTTTTTTCTCCAAATTTTTTTGAAACTTTGCCTACAATCCAATCGCAATTTAGATTTTGAAATGCTTTTACTGCATTTTCTATTGCTTTTGGAAAATATAAATCATCTGAATTAATCCAGGAAATGATTTCACCATTAGCAATCCTTATACCTTTATCAATTGCTTGATACATATTTTCATCTTTTTCAATTATTAATTTTGAAATTTTGTTTTGATATTTTTTTAAAATTTTTTCTGACTCATCTGTTGATCCTCCATCTACCACAATATATTCAATATTTTTATATGTCTGATTTAAAACAGAATTGATCGTTTGCTCTAGATATTTACCAGAATTAAGGTTTGGAGTTATTATTGAAACTTTTAAATTATCCATATTAGTATATAAAAATTACAATTATGATGCACTTTCTAAGAAAAGTTATTTATAAATTTTACCATCATAAGATAAGATTTATAAATTACCCACTGGAATTAGTACACAACATATTATCAAAAAACCTTAAAATATTAGAACTTAATCAAGCATTGAAAGAATTTAAAATAAAAGAAGAAAATTTTAAATTGTATAAAAAGGAACTTCTAGAAAATATTAATTTAAAAAATATTTTCACAGACTTTAAAGATGATGTTGCTAAATACACTAACTATGAAAATAAAATTTTAAATAATATTCAATATCAAATCATTTATTCAATAATTAGGGAGAGAGGTATAAAAAAAATCTTAACGACTGGTGTTGCTGAAGGCAATCAAGAAGCTATTATTCTTGCAGCTTTAAACAAAAATAGATTTGGTAAATTAGTCTCTATAGATTTGCAAGGTAAAAAGGGTCATTTAACATATGATAAGAATTTGAGTCTAGACGAAATAGGAAAAAAGATTCCAATTGAATTTAAGAATAGATTCGAATTAATTTTAGATGACTCACGATTAATTCTACCAAAATTATTTAAAGATGAAAAATTTGATTTATTTATTCATGATTCTAATCATACAAAAATTCATATGAATTTAGAATACTATATAGCTAGATCTTTTTTAAATGAGGATGGTCTTATTTTTTCTGATGATATTTTAATATTCAATAATTCATTTGAAAACTTCTTAATGCATAACAATATTTATGGATTTTGCATTAAACCTAAATTGAATTATGGATTTATATCAAAAAATAAAAAGAATACTGATGAGATAAATAATTCTTTAGAACAATATTATAAAAATGATTAAAAACTATATAAATCTTTTGCAACAAAAATTTTCTAATAATAACTTCTTTTCTAAAATTATATTATCTTTATTTAAACTAAGAGTTTTAACTCACTTATCAAAAGATGATAAAAAAATTATTTCACAATGGATTAAATTCAAAAATTTTGAACAAAGAAAATTTAAAGGTTATTTGATATATAATTGTACTATTGATCAAGCGTGGATGGGTTTTCATTTACAACAGTTATTTTTTCTTCAAATTTTTTACTCACAAGGTTATGTTCCAATAATTCTAAATTCTTACAATTTAGAAAAGGTTTATAAAAATCTAGGTTACATCTCTTTAAAAAACATATTCACTTATGTTCCAAAAGATACTAATTTTTTATTAATAAAAAAAAAATTAAATAATTTAAAAAGCACAAAATTTTTATGGAAAGGTATTAACTGTGGCAACCTTGCAAAAAATTCTGCTTTAAGAGAGCTAAAAATTTCATCTTTAAGCTTTAAAAATAACAAACATTTAAAAGTTTTTAAATTTTATCTTATAAAATCAATATTATATGTTGAGGGTTTTAATTTCTTAAAAAAAAAATATCAAATAAAGAACGGTTTGTTCAATGACCATGATATGTGTGGTGAAGGAGAAATTTTTAATTCTCTACTAAATAATAAATATCCTCAGTTTTCAATTACAGCTGGGTATAAAAATAATACCTTTTATTTAAAAAAATATTTTAGCAAAAATAAATTTGATCATCCAAGATCTCTTTCGAAAATTAGTCTGAATAAAATGAAAAATGATAAATTAAACGAAAAAAAAAAGTTCAAATTAAAAACAGAAATATTCAATACTTATAAAAAAAAAGAATGGGAAATTTTTGCAAAAACTCAAACTAAAACAGACTTTAAAAAGTCTGAAGAAATTAAAAAAGTCTTAAAAATTAATAATAATAAAAAAAATATAGTTATTTTTTCTCATATCTTTTATGACGCAACCTTCTCATGGGGAGTCAATGTATTTAAAAACTATGAGGAATGGCTTATAAGAAGCGTAAACGCATTATGTAAAAATAAGAATATTAACCCAATACTTAAAATACATCCGGCGAATATAAGCAAAAGTAATAATAACAAAAAATTTATTAATAATGAAATTGAGGCTTTAAAAAAAATTAAAAATGGTATTCCAAAAAATTTAAAAATTATATTACCGAATTCTATAATTAATACACATTCTATAATCAAAATGATGGATGCTTGTATAACTGTTAGAGGTACAGTTGGTATTGAAGCAGCCGCTAGACAAAAGTTAATAATTACATGTGGATCTGGAAGGTATGATAGACTTGGTTTCAGTCTTGATTTTAGTAATAAGAAAAAATATATCGAATTTTTAAAAAATTCTAAATTTGATTTTCCTGGGAAATTAAATTATGAAAATGGAGAAAAATTTGCATATTATACTCTATTTAAACGTCCTTTCTTTCCTAATACAAAAGTATCTTATTATGACGTTTCTAAAAAAAATTTTCCTATAAATAGATTTAAGCCCTTTGATATTAATTCAAAAAAGTTCATTAAAGATAAAATTTTAATAACTAAATGGATAAAAAATATTAATGAAGATTTTATAAATAATTAATAATTTTTTGATGGAGTAAATTTATCACTTAAATAATATTTATAAAGTTCAGATATGCCATCTTCTAAAGAAAATTTAGCCATAAATCCTTTGCTTTCAATTTTTTTATTAGATACAAAATAATCTCTTTTATCTGGATCTTCACCTTCTGGAACAATTATATATTCAAAATCTTTTATTACATCTTGAATTTTCATACATAGTTGTTCTTTTGTCAAATTTGCGTTACTTAATCCTAAGTTGAAAATTTCACCTTTAAGTTTTTGAAAATTATCTAACGCGAAAATAAATGCTCTTGAAATATCACTTATGTGTATATAATTCCTTCTAAAATGCGGTTCGAAAATTTCCAATTTTTTTTCAAAACAAGCAATATAAGTAAAATTATTAACTAAAAGATCAATTCTCATCCTTTCAGAAACACCAAATACAGTTGCAAGTCTAAAACTAATACTATTTTCTCTTTGCATAATTATATCTTCTGCCATGACTTTAGTTTTTCCGTAAAGACTTATTGGTTTTAAAGGAGAAGTTTCATCACAAAACTTATCTTTCTCACCAATACCATACCCACTGTTAGTTACTGGCATCAAAACTCTTTGATCTTTTGATAGTTTTCCACACATAAATTCTACAGCTTTATAATTTATTTCTTCAGTTTCTTTAGGAAATTTTTTACAAAGTGGAGCCCCAACATATGCAGCCAAAGGTATAAAAACATCGTTTTTTTTTATCAATTCTTGAATTAATTTTTCATCTCTAACATCTCCTCTCAAATAAGTAATATTTTTTGTATTTGATTTAATTTTTTGGTCAAACATGTAGGTGTCTAGAGATGTAATATGAATGTTAGGTGTTATACTAAGTTGATTTATTAATCTTGATCCAATATAACCTGCACCACCAGTGATTAAAATTTTTAACATATATTCAAATAATATATGTTAAAAATAATATCAACCTAAATAATGATAAGTTTAATTGTTAATAGTGTACCTAATCTGTCCTCTGAACAAGCTAATGCCGATCCTATAATATTTGCTAAATATTTAAAGAATAAAGGGAAAAAAGTAAATATTATATCTTTATTTAATAAAAATTATTTTAGTTCGGATGAAAGTTTAAGAAAATATAAAAAAAAAATAAAGGATAAATATAATATCGAAGTAATTCCAATTTATTACCCAAAAAAAAATAAAATTGAGAAATATATTAATAAATTTAATAATCTTTTTAATTATGGACATGTAATCGATGAAGATATTGAAATAATACAAGATAAAATTAGTTCTAACCTAGTAAAGTCAAAAACGAGAATTGTAATTAATTTTTTTGATGTTCCAATACTTTTTGCTGGTAAAAGAATCACGAGTAAAAAATTAAAAATAATAAATTACCTAGGTGTTTATAAAACAAAATTAGAAATTTTGAGAAGGAATATATATAAAAAAAATATTAAATTATGGTGGAGAATACCTTTAACTTATGTATATCAAAATAAATCAAAACTTTTTTATAAAAAACAATTTTATTGCTCTGATATAAATTTCTGCCCTGCACTTGATACATACGAAGAGTTAAAAAAAAAAAAAATTGTTAATAATTTAAAATTAACAAAACCTCTTTCTCAACCTAGAAGGAAAAAAATTAGTAAAAAAAATTCCTCAAAGAAAATTAAAATATTTATGATTGGAAATTTAAGATCATCATTTATGGAAGAAGCTTTGGAAGATATATATCAAAATAGATATATTTACGAAGAACTTCATAAAAAATATACTTTTGAAATTGAAGTAGTAGGTAAGTTTGTTCCAAGAAATAAATTTTTTTTAAAAAAATTAGAGTGGATAAAATTTAAAGGCTGGGTAGAAAATGTAGATAATTTTTATACTAATTGTGATATTCTTCTTGTTCCAAATAAGTATCAACTTGCACCTAGAACAAAAATATTAGAAGCAATGAGTGCTGGTAAATGTGTAATGACCTATTCAAGTAATTTATACTCACATAAAGAATTAAAAAATTTTAAAAATATTGTTTTCGGCAGAAATACTCGTGAATTTTTTAACAATTTTGAATTTATACTTAAAAATAAATCTAAAAGAGAAAAAATAGGAAATAACGCTAGAAAAATTTATAATCAACAATATAATCCATCAAAAATTATGGATTATAATTATAAAATAATTAAGAGTATTTTATGAAGAAAGTTTGGATTGCTGGACATAACGGAATGGTTGGCTCAGCATTATTCAAGATATTTTCAAAAAAGAAAAAATATAAAGTCTTAACAGTCAATAAAAAAAAATTAGATTTAAAAAATCAAAACGCTGTCAATAATTGGGTAAAAAGAAATAAACCAGATCTAATTATAAATGCTGCTGCAAAAGTTGGTGGAATCAAACACAACGCACAATATCCTGCTGACTTTATCTATGACAACTTAATGATATCTATAAATGTTATAAATGCTGCATATCTAAACAAAGTAAAGAAAATATTTAATTTGGGCTCAGCATGCATTTACCCAAAACATTGTGACCAACCGATAAAAGAAGAATATTTACTAACCGGAGAACTAGAAAAAACTAATGAAGCTTATGCAATTGCTAAAATTGCCTCTTTAAAAACATGTGAATATTTTAATAAACAACTTGGGACAAAATTTTATTCGTTGCAACCAACAAACTTATATGGAGAAAATGATAATTTTGATCTTAATTCTTCGCATGTAATACCTGCATTAATCAACAAATTTCATAAAGCAAAAATTAATAATAAAAAAAGTGTAGAAATATGGGGATCAGGAAAGGCCACTAGAGAGTTTATGCATGTTGACGATCTTGCTGAGGCAATTTTTTTTCTTTCTAATAAGAATTTAAATCACAATGTATTAAATATAGGAACTGGAGAAGAAATTAGTATAAAAAATTTAGCAAAAAAAATTAGTAAGATTTCAAATTATAACGGTAGAATAAAATTTAACACTAAATTACCTGATGGTACACCTAGAAGAATTGTTGACAGTTCAAAATTAAAGAAAATGGGATGGAAACCTAAAATTTATTTAGACGAAGGTCTAGAAAAAACATACGGATACTTTGTTAATCAAAAGGCATGAAAATGGATATTGATGTAGTATTTATAGTCCCCAATAACTCAAACAAGATATATCAGGATTTATCAGTCTCATATTCTGCAATAGAAACTCCTACTTGGGCTCTTTTATTAGCGGAAGCATCTAGAAAAAAAGGATTTAAAGTTAAAATAATTGATACATCAGCTGAAAATTTGAGTGATAACGATACTTATCTAAGAATAAAAAGTTTATCCCCTAGATTAATAAATTTTGTAGTTTATGGACAGAATGTAAATGCCGGTACTACAAATATGTCAGGAGCTACAAGATTATCAAAATATTTAAAATCAAAAAATAATGATTTTAAGATATCATTTACAGGATCACATATTCAAGCGTTACCAGTCGAAACTTTACAAAAAGAAAAAAGTATAGACATTGGTTTTACAAATGAAGGTGTTTATGCCTTGCTTAACTTACTTAATACCAATTTAGAGATTAAAGATTTCAAAAAAATTAAAGGAATAGTTTTCAGGGATGTTGACAAAATTTTGTTAAATGACCCTGAGATAATTGTTCCTCAAGAAAAGATGGATGTAGATCTTCCTGGATATGCATGGGATTTACTACCATATAAAAATAAGCCATTTGATTTATATAGATCACCTTTATGGCATGCAGAATATAATGAAAATTATCGAACACCTTATGCAGCAATACAAACTTCACTTGGATGCATGTTTGGTTGTGAGTTTTGTATGATTAATATTATTAATCGGAATGATAATAGTGAGATAGGCGTTGCAAGCAATTATAGCAAAATGAGATATTGGTCAACCGAGTTTATTCTTAAAGAATTTAAAAAATTATTCAAATATGGAGTTAAAACTATAAAAATCACAGATGAAATGTTTTTATTAAACCCAAAGTATTACATTCCACTATGCGAAAAACTTGCAGAATTTAACAAGAATGACGAATTAAAACTTTGGGCTTATTCTAGAATAGACACTGTAAAAAGGCCAGAAATACTTGAAAAAGTTAGGAAAGCAGGAATAAAATGGTTGTGTTTAGGAATTGAAAGTGCGGAAAAAAAAATAAGATTAGAGGTTTCTAAAGGTAAATTTGACGATGTAGATGTAAGTGGTGTAATAAAAAAAATACATGAGTCAGATATTGAAGTAATGGCTAATTATATATTCGGACTTCCAACGGATGATTTAAATTCTATGCAAAGAACACTGGACTTATCTTTAGAATTATGCACATCAGGATGGAATGCTTATGCCGCAATGGCATTACCAGGAAGCATGCTGTATAAGCAAGCTGTAGAAAATAAATTAAAGATACCAGAAAGTTATGAAGCATTTTCATTTCATTCTTATGAATGTTCACCTTTACCAACAAAGAAACTAAAAGCTTATGAAATTCTTCAATTTAGAGATAAAGCCTTTCATTTGTACCACTCAAATAATAAATTTCTAAGTAGAGTGGAAAAAAAATTTGGATTTGAGGCAAAGAAAAATATTCAAAATAAATTAAAAATAAAATTGAAAAGAAAAATAATTGAGGAAAAATCTTTCTAATAAAATTTTTCAGAATACTCGATAAAAACTGTACTTTTTTTCTTTAAATAAGCTTTTTTATACTCTGAAAATATTTTTTTTTTATTTTTTAACTCAACAACGTCAATAAATTTAAGCATTGATTTAATTTCTTTAGAATAATCCTGAGTGTGCTGTAATCCTGCGTCAATAGGCTTTTTTGCTCCAACCATAACTCTAACAATCACAAAAGGTTTGAACTCGTTAGAAGATATTTTATTCATTTTATCTAAATGATTTATTAATTGATTAAATGACAAAATAAAAAAATCGAATCTTGGATAACAGGATACTGGTATATAGCCTTGTAATGAAAGACCTATACTCATACCTAATTGTGTTTCTTCAAAAACAGGGAGTTCTAATTTTTTGTGTTTACTAATATTCTCAAGTGTTTTGAATATAAGGTTTCCTGGAACTGAAACAGATTGACCTAAGAAAATAGTTTTTTTTGATCTAGATATATATTTCATCGATCTTTTAATTTCTTCAAAATAACTCATTAAAAACTTACCCATTTTCCTGTTCCATGATGTGGATACTTTTGTTGATATTTGTAATAAAATACATCTTTAGGATAATTTAATTTTTTTAAATTCCATACTTTTTTTGTGTCCGTATAAACACTTTTTCCGTTGTCCTCTATCACAAACTCTAAAGGCAAATTAAAATTACGCGAGTAATTGTAAGCTTCGTGAAATACTCCCATAGTCGAGGTCATATCACCAATAAATAACCATACTTTATTCTTCTTTTTATTTTTTTTTATACCTAAGGCTGTTCCTAGAGCTATTGGAATTATGCCACCTGCTATGGAGGAACAAAAAAATTTATTACTTTTAGATGAAACATACATACTTTTGCCTTGAGTAATTTGATTAAATAATTTTTTTTCTGGAAAACCGTGAAGTAATGCATGTGCGTGATTTCTCCAACTACAAAATACCCAATCATTTTTATGAATATATTTAAAAATTTCGTTTAATTGAACTTCATTTCCTTTAGTTAGGTGAATTGGATATTTAATTTTTCCTAAATTATAAATATCAAATATTTTTTTTTCGAAATTAGAAATTTTTTTAATATCAAAATTACTTTTCTTAAGTTTTTTTTTATTTTTTGGAATATAAATATTCATTATAAATTAAGATTGTAAAAATTATAGTATATATTTGCACCTAACAAAAGTAAGAAATAAAACAAAAGATAAGTATTAATATATTTTCTTTTATTAATAGATATGTACTTTTCAAAAGTAAAATAAAAAAATATTAATACAAAAATTAGTGGATCAAAATACTCGTTATAAGTTTTTTCCACAATTAATGATACTAATATTAAAATTAATATTGGAAGCAAATTTTTTATATTTTTTTTTAGTATTATAAAAACAAAAATTGAACCTAATTGTATATACAAAAAATATATTATCTTTAATAGTAAAAGATTTATATGAAAATCATTTTTTAAAAAATAAAAAACTTTAGATATAATTCCGTTGCCCCAAGTATCATCAAAGTCAGGTATAAATAAAATATTTATTACAAATAGAAAGAGGAAAAATAAATAGTTTTTTTTATCCAATAATAAATTATTCAATGAGATATTTCTTATAGAGTGTATTAATAAAGGTAAAAAATAAAATATAATTATTGAAAGTGAATATGATAGATTTTCATAATAAAAACCCAAACGAAACTGAGACTCAACAGGCAAAATTCCTTTCCAGATATAAAATAAGTAAAGTGCAGGAATGCTTGTTATAAAAAATAACAGAAAAATTCTAAGTTGGTGAAATATATTTTTTCTTACGTTAATAAGTATTAAAAAAAAGGATAAAGATACAAATATAAACTTCTGATCAGAATAAAATGAGAGAGAGCATAATGCTGCAAAGATAAAAACCTTGAAGAAATAATTTTTTTTTTCAACTATATCTAGTTTAGCAATGTTAAAAAAAAGAATAGATAGAAATAAAAATAAAAAAGGTAGGTTTTCTTGATGAGCCCAATAAGAGGATGTTCTAAAATAAGGACTCAACATAAGAATAGATGTTAGAAGAATAGCATCATCTACATTAAATTTTTTGAAAGTACGAATAGAAATATAAAAAACTAATACTATCAAAAAATTAAAAATAAAATTAGATAGCCTGTACAAATATTGACTGGTATCAAATGGGTTAAATGCATTTAATATCAAAAATAAAGGCATTCTAGACGATTCATATTCAATACTTGTCAGTGAATCAATAATACCTGATTTAAATTTAAGATAATTTCCCCACTCATGAAGTTCAAAATCAAGTTTGCCTCCACCAGAAGAGTCTTCGTTAAAAATAAATCCAATTACAAATAGTGAAAGACTTAATAAAAATATAGTAAAAGTTTTTTTATCAGTTATCATTTTTTTCAAATCCTTCTTCATATTCAATAAATGCAGATGGATTTTGATAAATTTTATCTAGAATTTTTTTCATATAAAGCCCTAAAAATCCTAGGGATAATTGCATAATGGAAAAGAAAAATAGTATTAAAAATATTTCTAATTTAATTTTAAAAAAAATGAAACATAAAACTGTGGTAAAAAAGAAAATAATACCAGTTACAAAAATTAAATATATTGGTCTGAATGAATTAAATAATAATCCTCTAAGTAACTCTTTGTAAGGATTTATAGATTTCAAGAGGGAGTAATGCGTTTTACCAAAATTTCTTTTGTCTCTATTATATTGAACTACCTTTTGTTTTAGACCAACTAAAACAGGAAACCCTCTTGTAAAAGGATCATTATCTTTAAACAACAAGATAGCGTTTAAAGCTTTTCTTGATAGCATTTTGAAGTCTCCGCTATCCTCCAATATTTTATCTTTATTGAACAAATTTATTATTTTATATGCGGATTTTGTTAAAAATTTTTTTAAAATTGATTCACCTTGTCTTGACAAACGCTGAGTATTAATTATATCAAGTTTTTCCTCGGTAATTAGTTTATACATTTGTTCAATTAACTCTGGTGGATCCTGCAAATCACAATCTAAATAAACAATATAATCACCATTAGATTTTGATAAACCATAAATAAGCGATCTGCCATTTCCAATATTTTTTGATGTCCTTATAATTTTAATTTGCTTATTATTATTTCTTTCACTTTGTAATATTTTACTGGATCCATCTGTTGAATAATCATCAACAAAAATTATTTCGTAACTTTGATTTATTTTGTCAAGAACTTTTTTTAATCTTGATATTAATTCTTCAAGACAATCCTCTTCATTTCTAAATGTTATTACGATTGAGATCATTAAATTTTATTAATTATTTTTACAATTTCTTTTATTTTATTTTTGCTCAAATCAGGGTAGTTTCCAATATAGTAGCCATAAAAATGAACTATTTCTACATTACTAAAGTTTTTAAAATTAATATTTTTGAAAATTTTTTTTAAATACGGTTGCCTTAATTGATTTCCACCTCCTGCGTTTCCTCTTCTAAATTCAATTTTATTTTTCTTCATTAAATTTTCAAATCTATCTCTTTTTGAAATCGATTTATCTTTTAAAATAATTGGAAAAGCATAATTTGAAATTCCTGAAAGATTAAAATTTTTGTAAAATTTTTTTTCGTTAATTAAACTTAGAAAATAAATTAAGTTTTGATTTCTTTTATTAATATTTTTATCCAATCTTTTTAACTGATTTATACCTATTATTGCTCCAATTTCGTTATTCCTAAAATTAAAACCAGGATTCAAAAATATAAAACTTTTGTTTAAATCCTTGAATTTTCTGTGTTGATTTTTAATATTACTAAATTTACTCTCTCTTAACATTCCATGACCCCTAAACCTGATACAAAAATCGTAAATATCTTTATTATTTGTACAAATCATGCCACCCTCGATTGTGCTTAAATGATGTGCATAATAGAATGAAAAATTTGATATAGATCCGAATGTTCCTAATTTTTTATTTTTGTATTTGGCTCCATGAGACTCACACACATCCTCTATAATTTCTATATTTTTCTTTTTGCAATATTTAATTAATTCAGAAGATATTCCACAGAAACCTTGAGCATGTGTAATAAAAATTGCTTTGGTATTTTTATTTATTGATTTAATTACCTTATTGTTATCAAGTGAAAGTGTCTCTAAAGATATATCAACAAACTTTGGCTTAAAACCATTATTTATCACAGCCATTATATCCGATGGCCATGTTAACGGTGGAACAATAATCTCACCTCCTTTTGGATATTTGCTTTTTAGATATGCAAAAGTAATAAAATTTGCTGATGATCCTGAATTAATATAAACAGAATATTTAGCACCAAGCCATTTTGACCATTTTTTTTCAAATTCTTCGACTTTTTTGTTTTGAGTCAGAATAATATTTTTTTTTAATGCGTTGATAACTTTTGATAAATCGTCTTTTGTAATATTATTTGACATCAAAGGGTGAAAAAAATTGCTTTTCATTTATTTAATATTATCTGACTTCCTTCATTTTCAAATTTAAATTTTAAAAATGTTAATTTTTTAAACTTTTTTTTAAGTTTTATTTGAGCTGACTTGCTTGCATAAAACATAAGAAAACCTCCTCCACCTGCTCCAAGTATTTTTCCTCCTAATGATCCACATTTTTTAGCCTCAGAATATAATTCATCAATATGTGGATTGGAGACACCTTTGGACAATTTTTTTTTTAAAAACCAATATTCATCAAGTAAATTACCAAAATCATCTAATTGACCATTTTTTAGTATTTTTTCACATTTATCTACGTATGTTTTGATTTTATGATAATATTCTAATTTATTATTTATATTTTTAATTTTTTTTTTTTCAATATTGTTTGCAATTCTCGTTTTACCAGTAAATATTAAGACTAATTTATCTTCTAGTTTATTTATTTTTTCTTTAGTTAATATATTTTTTTTTACAGTAATATTTTTTTTGTTAAAATTAATTATGTTAAATCCCCCGTAAGCACTCCAAACTTGATCTTGACTTCCAACCTCTTCCTTTAAAATTTTCTGTTCTAAGTATATGCCTTGCTCTGCAAGTTGTCTTTTACTTTTTCTTTTATTTAAATAAAAATTTAGACAATTTAATAATCCAATTGTAAATGATGAGCTTGAACCAATACCAGAACGACTTGGTAAATCTCCATCATAATGAATTTCCATGCCATTGTTGACTTTATAATGTTCAAATATAGCTTTTAATGCTGGATGAGATGTTTTACTTATAGAATTTAAATTTTCAATTTTAGACCAAACGAATCTATATTTATGTTTAAAAAAAGGTGGTAAGTTTCTGATAGAAATATAACAATACTTATCAATAGATCCTCCAATTACTTTGCCTCCAAATTTATTGTAATAATCAGGAAAATCAGTGCCACCTCCAAAAAAAGATATTCTGAAAGGTGTCTTTGATATAATCATTATTAATATTTCTATTTTAGTTATTAATTATTAATGCTTTTATAATCTTTTAATATTGTATCTATCATGAAGTTTGCAATTTTTTTATAATTATAATGCTTTTTTATCGTTTTATATCCTGCTAAAGACAGCCTCTTGCCTAATTTATTGTTTAGCAAGACTTTTTCTAATTCATTAACAATTGATTTGGGATCGTTTGCAAACAGAATATTTTTATTGTAGATAAATTCTTTGTTATTTAATACATTTGACTTATATGTAACTACAGGAACTCCTGCTTGCATGCAATTCAAAATCCTTATTCGAGTTCCAAGAGGGGTTGGATTTGTAACAAGTATGCAATTTGCAATTTTGTAATACTTATTAATATCTTGAACCCACCCAGTAAATTTAATCCAATCATATTTAAGAAGATATTTAACCGATGTAGGTGGATCAAATTTTCCAATTATATAAAGTTTAAAATTAATTTTTTTCCTTAGCTTTAATAAATAAGGCATAATGTTTTCTGATAGGTCATATAAACCCTCTTTAGTGAAAGTCGCTTTTAAGTTTCCAACCATTATAATCACCTTTTTCTTCTTTGTATAAGGGAAGTATTTTTGATTTTGATTTTTTGTGAAATTTTTTAATGTAATTAATTTTTTTCCTTTTAAAATTTTTTTATAATAATTAAAACTATCAGGTGAAGCTAAAAAGCCAATTCTAGTGTTTTTAAAGACTTTCTTATAAGTTTTATGAATATTTTTATAATAAATTAAAGAATTAAGCATAAGAAAAAAATTTTGAAATCTGAAATCTTTTTTATATATTTCAAATCTTAGTTTCTCAACTTCATGAGGTGGCATATTTATATAATTATATGTTGGGATATATTTTAATCCATAATTTGATGAACAAGGTATGTTCAACATATTGATTATTAAATCTGGATTATATTTATAAATTAAACTTTCTATTTTTTTTCTTGTGATATGATCTGTAAAAAAATTATCAGGGTTTCTAGAAAATATTCTAGAACAATTTTTAATTATTTTTTGTAATAATGAAGTATTTTTTTCTTGAATAATTTGATATTCATAACTTTTTATACTTTTGAATAATTTATCCTTTGAAGATGATGATGCAAATATTTTAGTATAATTTTGAATAAAAAGTTTAGTTGAAATATTTCTTTTTTTTAATTCTTCAATTAAAATAATTGCTTCCTTTGTAGTACCTTCAGAAAATAAATTTGGAATTCCATGTGTTACTATTCCAATTTTCATGATTTAAGTTTTTTTAAAACTTTAATATCATTTAAATTATCTATGTCCAAACTTTCTTCTTTGCTCACGTCAAAATACATAATTTTTTTTCCAGAAATAGATTCAATTTTTGATTTATAATTAATTTTAAAATATTCATAAGTTCCTGTTTGATCATAAGTCTTGGGAAGAAGTTGTCTTGGCGCATTGTAACTTTCATTTATACTTGAAAATAAAATAACTGGTTTAATATATTTGCCTTTTTTAACCCACGTTTTATATGGTGTTTTTCTACTCGGAAAAATTGATTTCATTGAGTCAGCAAGTTTATTATTTTTAAATTTACTGAAAGAAGTGTTAAGGCTACTTAGTTTTCTTATTGGATTTGTTGGCCTCAAGATTAATCCATAATTAAAGTAAATTTTTTTCTTTTTATATATTTTTAATGTATGATTAACAAACTCTAAATCTCTTGAAAGATCTCCCGAAAATTTTCCAGGTCTTAATGGTAAAGCATTAATGTTGTATTTTTTTGCAATTTTTTGAATTTTAATTGAGTCTGTTGTGCAATGGATTATTTTAGATTTTTCTTTTATTTGCTTAGCATTTATAAAAGTATATTCTATTAGCACGTTCTTATTTATTTTTATAATATTTTTGTTTTTAATTGATTTGCTTTTAGCTCTAGCGGGTATTACAACTAATAAATTTTTTTGCATCTTTATATAAAATTATTTTTATAATAGTAATATTAATGTATAGATAAATATTTGAAATGAAAAAACTCCGGTTCATATTCGAAATGGCTAACAATCACATGGGCGACATAAACCATGGACTTAAAATCATTGACGAACTTAAAAAAATAACTGAAAACTATAAAGATTTTAATTTTGCAGTTAAATTGCAATATCGAGATGATAGTTTTTTTCATCCAGATCATATAGACAGAAAAGATCACAAACTAATTAAAAGATTTACAGAAACAAGACTTGGAGATATTAATTTTAGAAAGTTAGTATCACACATTAAAGAAAATGAATTTCAGTCAATTTGTACACCATGGGATGAAATTGCAGTAGATTATATTGTGGATATAGGTATTGAAGTGATAAAAGTTGCAAGTTGTTCTTTTAACGATTGGGATTTGTTAGAAAGAATTTCAAAATATGATAAAGACATAATTGCTTCTACCGCGGGTGCAACAAAACTTGATATAGACAAGGTATACTCTTTTTTTAAAAATCAAAAAAAATTTATTACATTCATGTATTGTGTTGGTGAATATCCTACAATTAATGAAAATCTTCACTTAGATCAAATCGATTTTATGAAAAAAAATTATCCAGATTTTGAGATAGGTTATTCGACTCATGAGGAACCTGATAATTTCGAGAATATACAAATTGCGATTGCAAAAGGTGCTACCGTTTTTGAAAAACATGTTGGCTTGTCTAATGATAAATATGATTTAAATAAGTATTCAGCAAGTCCAGTAGAGGTTAATAACTGGTTGAAAGCCGCGAAAAGAGCAAAAATAGCATGTGGAGGTTTTACTAACGTAAGGAAAGGTTTTACACAAAAAGAACAAGATGATTTAAGAATATTATACAGAGGCGCATATGCATCTCAAGATCTTAAAGAAAATAGTGAATTAAAAAAAAAATATTTTCTAGCGATGCCAAATATTGAAGGTCAACTTGTTGCAAAAGAATTGGGTAAATTTGCAAATTATAAATTAAAAAAAAACATAAAAAAAAATCAGCCAATAATGCTTAATGATTTAGATCTTGAATACAAAATTGGAAATATAATGGAAAAAAAGTTTTATATAAAAGATAAAATACGAGAAATGATAAATACTTCAAATATTGTGCTACCAAAAAAAATGAGGGTTGAAATAAGTCATCATTATGGAATAGATAATTTTTTTGAAAAAGGAGCTGTGCTATTTCACATAATAAATAAGGAATATAGTAAAATTGTTGTTATGATGTTTCCAAATCAAGAATATCCATCTCATTCGCATTTAAAAAAAAATGAAACATATTTTATATTAAGTGGAGACTTAATAGTTGATGTTAATGGAGAAATTAAAGAATTAATACCTGGTGATACTCTTACTATTGAGAAAAATAACATTCATTCCTTTAAAACAAAAAAAGGTGTTATATTTGAAGAAATAGCTACTAAATATATTAAGGGAGACTCTATATATTCTGATGGAGACATACCTACAGACGGTAGAAAAACTATTATAAATTTAGATTAAAATGAAAAATTTTTCTAAAGAAAAAAAAAATTGTCATTTAGTAAACTTAAATTTAAGCAAATCTGATTTACAATTTCAAACATTTGGTAACGTCAGTCAAAGAATAAATGAATATTTATATGTTATCAAACCAAGTGGTGTAAATCTAAATAAAACAAACTGGAAAGATTATCCAATTATAAATATAAAAAATAATCATGTTATGAATGGTGCATTAAAGCCATCTAGTGACACCCCTACTCATACAGAAATTTATAGAATGAGCAAAGATATCGGTGGTATAACGCACGCACACTCAAAATATGTAACAATATGGGCGCAAGCAAACAAGAAAATACCAAATTTAGGTACTACACATAGTGATTACTGGAAAGAGGATATTTTAATAACTAAACCTCTTAAAAAAAAAGAGATAAATACTAATTATGAAAAAAATACTGGTGTTGCAATAAAGAAAGTTTTTAGTTCCAAAAAAAAATTAAAAGAAAATCCTGGTGTTCTAGTAGCAAGTCACGGAGGTTTTTGTTGGGGTAAAAATGCAGAGGAATCGTATTTAAATTTTCAAAGATTAGAATTTATTGCAGAATTAGCCTTCAAAGCTTTACAAATTAATAAAAAAATTAAAGTTAGTGAGACTTTAAAGAATAAGCATTTTTTTAGGAAACATGGGATCAAAGCATATTATGGGCAATAATATACAACTAGATAAATTTTATAATGACTATATTAGTAAATTGTCAGAAAAACTGATTGATATAAATATTGGTAATTTAGATAAGATAATCGATCTTTTAATTAAAAAAATTAAAAACAACAAACAAATTTTTATTTGTGGCAATGGTGGATCAGCCGCAATAGCAAATCATTATATTTGTGACTACTTAAAGCTTTTAAGATATAATACAAAACTTAAACCAAAAATAATTAGTTTAGCTGACAACATTGAAACAATAACTGCCATATCAAACGATATTAGTTACTCGGAAGTATTTAAATATCAAGCTGAAAGTTTATGTAATAAAAGTGATCTCATTATAATTATAAGTTCATCAGGAAACTCTCTAAATGTTTTAAATTTAGCTAAGTGGGCAAAAAAAAATAAAATTGATGTTGTAAGTTTTACAGGTTTTGATGGAGGAAAGTTGAAAAAAATAAGTAAAATTAATATTAATATTTATGAAAAAAATTATGGAAGAATTGAAGACTCTCATCATATACTTATGCATATAATGATGCATTTTATTTCTTTGAAATATAAAAATGTAAAAAAAATTAGATTATAAAAATTTTTATGGAAAAAAATTTTTATTCTTTCACTTTAAATACAATTAAAAATCATAGCTTGGCTTTAAATATTGCAAAATTAGAAACTACAGTAAAATATAGAAGAACATTAATTGGAAATTTTTGGATCGTTTTAACTTATCTCATAACTGTTTCTATAATTTCTGTAATATGGTCAATAGTAATGAACGTTCCTTATCTAGATTATTTTGCAAAAGTTTTTTTAGGATTTACTTCATTTTACTTAATTTTATCATTTACAGCTCAAGCAACTGATATTTTATTTTTACAGTATAAAGGGTTGCTTCTAAGCCTGGGCATCAAATTAAATAATGTTTTAAGCATATATTTGTTAACTAAATTTTTAGAGTTTTTACAATTTATACCTATGTATATAATTATTATTTTTTTGGCAGGTGTAGAAATAACTTTAACAAATTTATTATTCATACCTGGATTAATATTAGTCTTTCTCAATGGTTATTGGATAACCTTCATTATCTCGATTTCATGTGCAAGATTTAGAGATCTTGGAATGTTAATAACTGCAATTATGTCAGCTTCTATTTTGCTAACACCAATTCTATGGGATAAAGATCAACTTGGGAAATATGAAAACTTGGTTTACCTAAACCCTTTTACTTGCATGATAGAAAGTATTAGAGATCCATTACTAGGAATTGATGTTAATCCATTTATTTATCTTCAATTAATATTATTTTTAGTTGTTGGTTTTATAATTTCGGATTTAATATATAGGTATTCTAGAAAAAAAATAAATTTTTGGATTTAATAATGAGTGTTAACATTAGTTTAAAAAATATTTCTTTAAAGTACCCCATATACAATACATATAAAAGCTTTAGATCTTTAATAACAGGAAAATACAAAAAGAAAATAAACATAATTAAAGCTTTAAAAAATATTAATTTAAATATTTACAAAGGTGAAAAAGTTGCGCTACTTGGAAGGAATGGGAGTGGGAAAACTACTCTTCTAAAAACTATTGGTGGTATTTATAATCCTTCAGAAGGGGAATTAATTGTTAACAAAAAATATTCAACTCTTTTTGACATCGATATGGGAATGAATAATGAAGCAACGGGATTAGAAAATATATACCTTATGGGTTATTTAAGAGGATTAAATTCAAAACAAATTGATGAGAAATTAAGTAAGATAGTAGAATTTTCAGAATTAGAAAATTTTATAAATATTCCAATTACAGCATATTCATCAGGTATGATTGTAAGACTTGCAACAGCTATTGCTATTGAAATTAATACGGATATTTTGCTTATTGACGAATTTTTTGGAGCAGGTGATCAAAAATTTAAGGATAAAACAGTTAACGTTTTAATAAATAAAATAAATGAAATTGAAACATTAGTTTTTGCCACTCATGATTTAAAATTAGCTAAATCGATTTGCAATAGATTTGTAACACTAGAAGATGGTCAAATAATTGATGACACGAAAAATATTAGCGGATTCTAATTTGTTAATTTTTTCTGTCTAAATAACACCCAATAAATTAAATATATTGAAGTAAAAGATAAAAAAATTTTTAAGATATTATTAGAAAATTTATCAAGTTTTAAAAATAAATCATTTTCAAATAAAAAATTAATTTCATCTGGATTATCATCAACAATAATTCCCATTGAAATACCATTCGCTGGAGAAATTTTGTACTCTTTGTTTTCAGAAAAGGCTTTCCAATGCTTATTGAAATTATCATTAAATAATAAAATACAAGTATTTACGCACATATTTTTTGTTTTTACAGTAATTTTATTAAATGAATCTTTATGAGAGTAAGTTAGTTGCTTAGATTTACTTTGATATAAATTGTTATTTTTTTGTATATTAATATTTTCTATAACTACAAAAGAGTTAATATTAAAATCTAAATTTGATAAAATCTTTCCAGCTTCTAACTCATCTTTTACTACTAAGTAGTTTTCATATTTCATAAATCTAGATAAAGGTGTATTTAAATTTTCCGTATTCTTTAATTTGGAATTTTTTGATAAGTCATACTTTACCCCAAATAAATTCAATAATCTTTCATCATCATAATTAGCAGCTATGCCGAAATTGTTTCTAGCAAAATTTGATGGATTTGATGATAATCCATAAAGTGAGTTTTTGTTATTTACATAACTTATCATGAAATTCTCAAATTTTTTAGACATTTGACTATTTACTCCTCCGTAAGAAGGTATGCCATAAATATAAGGGAAATTTGATATCAACTCTCCTTCCCAATTGCTGTTATTTAAATTAGATACTGGAATTGATTTATTTACAAAATTATATCTAAAATCAAAATCTTTTTTCAATCCTAATTCTTTCTTCGATTTTTCAAATTTATTGAAGTCAAAACTTACATAGGGTTTGGATATCCAAAAAATTTTATTTAAAAAAGCTGGAAAACTATCAATTATAAAAATTATAAAGAATATTAGAAAAATTTTGTTACTTTCAACATTAGAATGTATTTTATTATTTATAAAACTTAAAATATAAAACACTTTTAATATTCCAAAAATAATTAATAACAACCATTCAAATTGCCAAAAAATTATATTAGAAAATCCATTTCTTATTCTATAATAATTAAAGTCTGGGTAATCTTCAGCATTAGTGTAAAATACCGGAATTTTGTCAATTAAAAAATATTTAAAAATAAATAAAATTAAAACAATTGAGAAACAATAATATATTAATCGAAAACTATTTTTTTCAATTAAATGAAATTTTTTTGAATCATAAATCCAAAAAAATATAAAAAGAACCAAAAATGAAGATAAACAAAACCTTCCGATTGGTGTGAGAAAATACATTAAGATCAACGTAAATATTAATATAAATACATTAATAACTTTTAAAGACTCTGCAAAAGTGAAAATATTAAATTTTTTTTTATGTAAAAGATAAAAATACAAAAAAAATAGTATAAAAGCCAAAAAGATACCGTAAATCTTAATAAAATAAACATCAAGATTAAATATGTATTTTACTAAAAAATAGAAACTATTACCAGAATGATCAGAAAAATTAATTTTTGGCTGTATTGATAAAACGTAAACAAAAATATAAAAAAAGGTTCCTATAAAAATAAAAAAAAATATTTTAGTGTTAGTAAGAAAAAAATTTTTAAAATCGTTAATTTTATCTTTATTTTTAACTAAGTGGTCTAAAGATATACTAGCAGAAATTGAAAGAAAAAAAGCTGAAATATAATTAATTGAGCCATGATGAAATGGAAAAAAAATTACATTTGAAATATTTGAAAAAAAAGGAAAAATATTGAACAATAAGTAAAATAAAGAGATAAATTTCCATAAATAAAACTTCCTTACTAAAAAAATGTGATAAAAAACTAAAATAATATTTATTATACCTACATAAACAAAGGCTCCATGGCCCATATACATTTCTAAGACATTATTTGGGTTTATTCTTGTTCCCAATGAAGTGCTTGCCTCTCCTAGATATTGCATTTTATAAATGGAAGATCCATAAACATCATTAAGATAAAACACCAAAAATCTTAGTGGACTGAAAAAGTCAGTTCTCACAAAATCTGCACCAATTCTTCCTCCTTCGATTATTTCAATAAATATTGGTATAATTTTATTAATGCTTAGTAGTATTGAAAAAGTTACAGATATAAAAAATGTTAGAAAAAATTTTTTTTTATTATTAGATTGGAAAAAATAATAATTAAAAATTATAAAAATAAAAAAACAAAAATAAAATGCATATGAAATATGTCCTGTAACAACTAGCGTCCATAATAAAATAGATGATAAAATAACATTATTAATCAATCTATTTCTGTCATAATTCTGGATAACAAAGATTGTGGCTAGGAATGTGGTAAATAAAAAAATATTCGGGAATGTTTGTAAGTAAAATATTGTGCAGGAACTTAGCTGAACAACAGAACCACCAAATATAGATGGATATTTACTATTTGTAATATTAAATATTATTCTATAGCTCAGGTATCCAATTAAAAAATAACAAATGATTATTTCAAAAAAGATTAAAGAATAAGTAATATTAATTGGAAGAAAGAGTAAAGGTTTAAAAAAGATCGAATTTGAGAAATTATTAATACTTGAAGAAAAGTCTATTCCACGAAGTGAAAATGGGAAATACGTTGATCCACCAAAATCTTGAAGGGTCTTTGAAAATTGTATCCCTGGTAAACTACCGAATAAATTATCAGTACTAAAAAGTAAAAAGTTATAACCCAATAAAATCGGAAAAAAAACAATGATAGTGATTAATAATGGAATTATTATTTGATTTTTATTATTCATAATATTAGTAAACATATTAATACTACACAATAAAATAATATTAAACTTAAATGAGTGTTTCTTTATTAACTTACGGACTAAACGAAGGTGAAAATATACCCTCTTTTTTAAATTGGGCTAAAACATTTCTTAGTAAAATTACTGATAATTATGAAATAATTTATATAGATGATGGAAGTACAGACGATACAATAATTAAGCTAAATAGTTACAAAAAAAAAAATAAAATAAATATTAAAATATATAAGAATAAAATTAACAAAGGTAGTGCTTATTCTTTAAAAAAAGGAATTAAACTTTGTAAGAAAAAATTTTTAATTATACAAATGGTAGATAGATGTTATGTGCTAAATAATTTTTTGAAGAAAAAAGAAAAATTATTAAATGGAGAAGTAGATTGCATTCATGGTTATAGAGAAAAAAAAATATTAAGTAGATCCGATAATTTATATAAAGGTTTTGTTTCTTTATGTAACTGGTTTTTAATAAGTATCTTATTTGGTTTTAAAATTAAAGATTATCAAAATACTTATTTTATAAGAACAAGTGTAATAAAAAATATCAGGCTTTATGCATATAGTTCTTTTGTAAATGCTGAATTAATACTAAAAATTTATAAAAATAATTTTAATGTTTTGGAAGTAGGGGTGCCATTTAAAAAAAGAAATCATGGAGTATCTAAGGGAACAAAATTAAATAAAATAATTCAATCTATAAAAGAAATATTATTTTATTTTATTTTTAAAAGGAAATATGATTTATAAAATTTAATTTTATGTGTGGTATTGCAGGATCATTTGGATATTCAAATCAAAATGTGATGAAATCTATGTTAAAAAGCATTCATCATCGTGGTCCAGATGACACAGGTTTTTTCTTTGATAGTATGTGCATGATAGGTATTAAGAGATTATCAATTCTTGACCCTAAACTTGGTAAACAACCAATGACAATTAATAATAGCTCAATAGCTTTAGTATTTAATGGAGAAATATTTAATTTTATAGAGCTCAAAAAAAAACTTATAAAAAAAAATTGTATTTTCAAAACTAATACTTCAGATACTGAAGTTATATTACAAGGTTATAGATTGTATGGCATAAATTTTATAAAAAAATTAAATGGAATGTTTGCAATAGCAATTTATGACAAAAGAAAACAAACACTTTTTTTGGCAAGAGACAGAGCAGGAATAAAACCTCTTTATTATTGTAAAGTTGGTGATTCATTTCATTTTGCTTCTGAAATCAAAGCATTTTTTAATTTACCATTTTACAAAAAGGAACCATGCTTCGAGTCAATAGATTTATTTTTTAGTTTGAAAAATATACCTAGTCCAAAAACAGCTTTTAAAAATACATACCAACTTGAAGCAGGAAAAATTTTAATTGTTTCCAAAAAAGGTGTTATAAAAAAAACATTCTGGGATTTGAATAAAAAAGAAAATTATCTTAAATCTGATGGTAATATTTTAGAAAAAATTCAAGATTGTTTGGTTAATTCAGTTAAAAAACAACTTAGGTCAGACGTTGACGTTGGTTGTTTCTTGTCTGGGGGCTTAGATAGTTCGGCAATAACTGTATTAGCTTCTAAACACTATCAAAAAAGACTTAAAACATTCTCAATTATTTATGACAGTAACATTAAAAGTAAAAATTTAGATACATATTTATCAAGAAAGTTAGCTAAAAAGCTTGGCACTGAACATTATGAATTTTTGATAAATCAAAATAAACTATACCAAGACTTAGATAATGCAATTCTATCATTCGATCAACCTTTTGCGGGTACTTTAACATCATATTTCTTATCTAAGGAAGTTTCAAAACATGTAAAAGTATCTCTAACTGGAGATGGAGCAGATGAATTATTTGGCTCATATATATTTCCAAGAGTTGTTGAGGGTAAAAAAAATTGGAATAATAAATCAAATAGAAAAAATTTCATGAAATACTCAATGGATTTTAAAAAAAAATTTATCAATTATTCTTCTTTAAAAAATATGAGCATCTATGAGATTAAAGATAATTTTTTGTCTATAAATTATGAACAAAAAAAGAATTTTCTTAAAAAAGAAAATTTATTTTATCAGAATATTAATTATATAAAAAAAATATATAATAAATATTCGAAAGAAAAAGATATTATTAATCTTGCGTTGAAAATTGATTTCAAGTCTTTGTTAGCAGATCAAGTTCTATCATTTGTGGATATATTATCAATGCAAAGCTCTTTAGAAATAAGACCACCTTTTTTAGATAATGATATGATTGATCTTGCTTTTAAAATTGAAGGAGAAAAAAAGATTAAATATTCTAAACAAAAAGTTATTCTTAAGGATGCTATGAGAAAATTTTTACCAAATGAATATATAGATAGAAAAAAAGAAGGCTTTGTTATTCCAGTTGAGGAAATGTTCTTAAAAAAAAACAAAAATAAAATAAAAAATATTTTAGACAGAAAAAATGTAGGAAATCATGACCTGTTTAATCATGATTATGTAGATTATGTGATCAAAAATATATCAAAAAATGATTTTTATATGAACAATAGAATATGGATTTTGTATTGTTTTCAAATTTGGTGGAACCAACATTTTAAATAAAATATGTCTCTTAAAATTAATGAAATATTATTCACCGGACCTTTTGATAAGAATACCTATGAATTTAAGAAAAATAAACATAATACGCTTATACTTATTGTACAAAAAGCAGGTAAAAATTATAATCCTGTATTTTATGCTTTGAAGATTATTAAAACAAATCAAGAGAATTTAAATCTTAAAGATTTTATAAATAATTCACTAGAACTTCGAAATGAAAAAGATTTAAGTATTTTTATAAGAGAGTATAAGCCTAGAGATAAATCAAAATTTGAGAAAGATTTCAGTTTATTATCAAATAGATTAATCGAAGAGGGAAATCTTTTAATGCAATATTAATGATAGAAAAAAAAAATTTAAACCTTATTGCTCAAAATATACCAATTCCTTCCATTGATTTAATTATTATGTTTGGTAAAAAATTTTTGTTAGTTAAAAGATTAAAAAATCCTGCTAAAAATAAATATACATTTGTAGGTGGAATTCTACATAAAAAAATCCCTATTAAGAGTGCTATAAAAAAAATTGTCAAAAGAGAAATAAATTTAGAAACAATACTTAAGCCAAAGCTTATAGATGTGAGAAAGTTTAAATTCAAAAAAAATTTTTCAGGAAACAATAAGCAATTAGAATATATAAGTTCAATTTTTTTAATAAAATTATCTTGTGAGGTTTTGAAAAAAATAAGGGTTGATCATGAACACTCTGGGTATGAAGTTTTTACCAAAAGCGCACTTTTAAAAAATAAAGATGTTTTAGTCTTAGTGAAAAAAGTTATTCAAAGTAACTTTTGAATTCAGTTTTAATTTTATCTAATTCTTCTTTAAACTCTTGATTATTAATTTTATCTGATAATTCCTCAAGTTTACCAAACACTTTTATAAAGTCAGAGTTGATTTTTTGGTAACTTATTATCATCTTATTTCTATCTACTCTAAGTTGACCTATTATATCATTTCTTTTTTTTAATTCTAAATCTACTTTTTTTTGACTAATCATTTTGCAAATTAAATATATAATCTATAATTGACATTTTTTCATAAAATATATTTTTATCAAGATTAAAATGTCGATACGGTATCTCTTTATATTCATGCCATACTACTTTGATGTTATTTTTTATAAAAAGATTCTCATCAATATAATTTTTTGCAAGTTTTCCACTTAAATAATGATCACAATTAAACATTTTACAAATCTCTATTAGATTTAAATTTCTATCATCGATATTATTTAAATTAGAAGATAATTTGTAGTTTAATGTTATTTTTAAGAAATTGCAGATTGTTTTTACTAATTCAATATTTAAATCGCTTAAATTTATCCAATGTTTGTCTAGTGTCTTTTCTAAAATTTTAAAAAATTTATTAAAACCTGGATGTTTTTTATAATTAAATGATAATGTATTAATTATCTTTTTAAGATTTTTATCTGGCTCAAATAATTGAACATCTTTTATTTTTTTATTAAGTCTCTGGTGCTTGATTGGTAGAGTTATCCATGATGGCTTATCATTAATAATTATTCTATTTCTATTCCTCCATCCATTTTTATCATATTGAACGTGATCATAGAATACGAATACATCGCTTTTATCTATTATATCAAAGTAACCTCTCCAAGGTATAAAGCTTGGTTGTATTGCTGATAAAATTTTCATATATAGTCCTATTATTATAAATTTAAAAAAAATGAAAATATTAATTACCGGAGCAGCAGGATTTATAGGTTCAAATTTTGTTAATTATATTTTAGAAAATAGTGATCACGAGATCATTGGCATAGATTGTTTAAACTACGCATCCGATATTAGTAATTTGTCTAGATTGATAAGAAATTCAAATAGATTTCAATTTATTCAAGCTAATATTGATGACTCAGAGGTTCTTAAATCCTTAAATTATGAATTGGTAATAAATTTTGCTGCAGAGACACATGTAACAAGATCAATAATGGATAGTAGAAAATTTATATTAAATGATATTTTAGCAACTGATACCCTTTTAAGAAATTCAATTCACAATAAAAAGCTAAAACTTTTTATACATATATCGACTTCTGAGGTTTACGGTACTTGTTCTCAAAAAAAAAAATGAATGAAAATCATCCATTGAATCCTTTAAGTCCCTACGCTGCTTCAAAATGTGGAGGAGAAAGATTGGTTTATTCATATGGCAAAACATATCAGCTTCCTTTTTTAATTCTTAGACCATTTAATAATTATGGTCCAAGACAACACTTAGAAAAAGTAATACCAAGATTCATCACGGCAGTTTTAACCAAAAAAAAATTAAATGTTCATGGAAATGGCGTTGCAAAAAGAGATTTTATTCATGTTAACGATACTTGTGCTGCTATAATGAAAGCTGTAGAAAATTATGACAAAAAAAAACTTTTTCAAGAAGTTTACAATATAGGAACTGGAGACAAACTTAGCGTTAAACAAATTGCAAATAAGATTTGTGAGAAAACAAATTATTCAAAAAAGAATATAAAAATGATAATAGATAGACCTGGACAGGTTGATGAACATTGGTGTGATTTTTCAAAATTTTCAAAAAATTTAAATTGGAAACCGAAAATTAAGTTTGAGAATGGACTATTAAAAACTATAGACTGGTATAAAGAGAATATGAATTGGTGGAAAAGGAAGATTATATCACAAAGAGTAAGAATAGTTATGCCAAATGGGGATGTATTTTATCATTAATATTAATTTTTTTGTTCTTCCATTTGAAAATCGTCTTCAAAGTTCATATTTTTAACTTTTTTTAGCCAAACTTTGTTGGATTCTTTAACGACTTTCCAATAATTATGATTCCAAGATCTATACTTCCAGTCAGGACACTGACTACAAATTGAAATATCATTTCCTTTGTTGTTTAAATGTTTAGATCTATAAAAGTTAAAACCCTCACCATTCCATATATCTTTAATACTTTCATTTACAACATTTCCCATTGATGTATTAGCTGAGATATCATAGCCACAAACCATTATATTGCCTCTTGAATCAATATTAAGTCTTTCGAAGATAAAAGGACAAGGCGTATTTGTGGTATCAGAATAAGGAGTGGGATCAGCAGATTTAGTTTGATCTATTTCTGTATTATTTCCCCATGACAAATATTTTCTTTTAATTATGTAATCAGCACCATGACCAAAATTCTGTTTTTTATCTGTCTTATTAACCCAATAATCCTCGATACTATCAATATCCACACCCTTCTGATTTACCGCTGATACAATAATTTTTGTCGTGCTCTTTATTTTATTTCTATATTCAACTGCCCTTTCAACATTTGTATTTAACAATTTCCAATCTAGTCCTTTTCTAAAAATTGCGTAATCTTTTTCGTTATCCGCATCAACTGAAAATTCAATAAGATCTATCTGGGAATCGATTAATTTTTCTAAGCTATTGCCCTCAAATTTAGATCCATTTGTTATTAGGCCAATTTTACAACCTTTGGATTTAGCATAAACTAATAATTCGACAGCATTTGGATGCAACATAGGTTCTCCACCACCCGATATTCTTAAATATGATCCATATGGACCACTTTCGTCAGCTATTTTTTTAAATATATCATCTGGCATATAAGGCATATCTTTATACTCTTTTCTGATATTTGAATTAGTATAAGGGCAATGAGGACAAAGAGCATTGCAAGGGTATGCAAAAGATAAAACTAACATCATAGGATATTCTTTGGCATTTTCCCTTAAACCATAATCAGAATTATTGGACATTTTATTATGTTTCTGTGTACCAGAATGGTCTAGTACCATCTACCTCTGTTTTTTCATACTCAGCACCTGCGACTTGCCAATCTCCACACCCTTTACATATTTCAGGTAAATTCTCCCAATCATGCTTCCTGTGATATTCTCTAAGTTGTTTGCCTAGTCTTTTCCATAATTCTTCAACGGTGTGATCCTTAACATTGCCAACAGTAAAAAGACCCTCATAATCTATGGCGCATGCAACAGCATTACCATTTTGATGAATTGCCATTGTGTTATTCCCCCATGGACAGGCTATACGGAATGCTGAGTCATGAATTATAGTTTCAGATCTTACACTACCAGTTGTAGTCCATTCAAGCATAGGTCTTACTTTAACTTCTGCACCATGTTTATTCCAATATTCTCTATAATCGTCTACTTCATCTTTATTATCTTTCATTACCGAAAACTGAGCTGTAATAGTTGGATAAGTTTGACCTCTTCTTTTTCTTTCTTCGCAAAGCTCTGTAACTGCTGGGTATACTTCATCATATATCCCTTTCGCTCTAATTTTTTCAAATGTTTCTTTTTTAAAACCGTCAAGACTTAATATAAATCTCTTTAAAGGTGATTTAAGAACTTTATCAATATTATTATTTCTATGTAGTAAAGATCCATTTGAATTTAAAACTAAGTTTTTACAACCAACTTTGTCTGCATAATCTAATCTATCCCAAAGCTCATCTCCAAGTATAAATGCTTCTCCATAAAATGTTGGCCAGATTTCGCATTGAGGACTTTTCTGACCCACCTCTTCAACTATCTTGTTGTATACTTCTCTAGTCATATGCTGATTTGGTCTTAGCATTTCTCTGTGAGAACAATGGATGCATTCATAGTTACAATATGATGTTGTCTCGATAACTAATTGTGGAGGAAAATCATGCTCAACAAGCTTATGCTCTATGTTGAGGAGATCATTTCTTCTTTGAGTGTTTTTTAGATGAGACTCTCTTTTTTTAAAATCCATAATTTAATAATTTAATTGTATATTCTTTATATAACGGTTTTAATTTATTTAAACAATAGGCTTTATCAATTTTTTTTAAATTGTCAAAATGTATTCTTTCTGAGAATAATATTTGTCCATCATCAAATTTATTAGTCAATTTATGCACAGTGATTCCAAGCATATTTATATTCTCATTTAGAGCCTTTCTTATTGGGTCTTTGCCTTTTAAGCTAGGCAATACTGAAGGGTGCATATTTACTGCTAGCTTGTAATTGCACTTTTCAATATTTATTTTTTTATGGTAAGTTGCTGAAACAATTAAATCAGTATTTGTTTTTAACTCTGTCAAATCATAGTAAACGGGTATATCAAATCTTCTACAAAATTTATAAATATTTTCACAGGGATAATAAGGATACTCTCCCACCTCTTTTCGAGTTGAAACTCCTAAAATATTAACTTTACTTTTTATAAGAGTTTCCAGTACAATGTTTCCTAGTCCTGTAAGTGCAAAAAGAAATACATTCATGACAAATTTCTTTAGAAATATTTTTTTTTTATAAAAATACCAATTATTGAAATTATAAAAAGAATAAAAATTGGTAAAATAATTTTTATTTCGGTTATTACTTGAATTATTGATAATTGCTTTTTAAAAATTATATTAAATAGGCCATCAGCAATAATTGATTGAAGTGATAAAGGTATCATTCCAAAAAAAGAGGCTAATATAAAAGTTTTCTTTTTAATTTTAAAAAATATTCCAAAATAGTTATGAATTATAAATGGCATTCCGAAACCAAAAAATCTTAAAACGAATAAAGATAAAAATTGTTTTTTTGAAATAAATTCATCAGTTTTTTTAAATCTTTTTTTAAATATTTGGTAAATTTGTTGAGGATTGGCATTATAATAAAAAATATAAAACAAGTAACTACCGACTGTTAGGCTTACAAGTGTATTTAAAAATCCGTACAAATTACCATGAATTATTCCATTTAATATTATAACTGGAAGGGAAAATCCCAAAAAACTGATTACAATTGAAAAAATGAAAGTTATAAAAATAAATAATATAAAATAATTTTTTTTAATTTCTTCTAATTTATTAAAATTACTTTGAAGAAGATCATTAATATTATATTTAGAAAAAAATATGATCAAAAATAAAAATAAAATTATATAAATAATTAAAAATAATTTACTTTTCATTAATATTGTTAAAAAAAAATTTAATATTATTTAAAATTATCTTTATATCTTTATCATCAAGCTTGGTATGAATAGGAAGTCTAACAATTTTATCATAGATATTTTTTGAGATACCACAATTACTTTTCCTAAATTTCATTCCAAATTCTGAAAGATGTAAAGGAAAATAATGTCTTGTTACTTCAATTCCCCTTTTTTTCATAAAATGAATAAAACTAGAAGCGTGAGAATTTTTTTTGAAGAGAATATAAAAAATATGATAAGAATGAACATTTTTGTTATTAATTGATGAATATGATTGCAAAGTATTGAATTTATGTTTTGAAAAAAAGTTAGCGTATTCAAAAAAAACATTTCTTCTTTTCAGTTGTATTTTTTTATAGTTATTAATTTGATGCCTTAATAAAGCTGCAGAATATTCTGACATCTGATACTCAGATCCTACATCCAACCACTGAAAAAAATCTTTATTATTTTTTATTTTTCCATTTCCTTTGTTTAAAATAATTTTTGAGCGTTTAATCAAACTTCGATTATTTACAGAAATAGCCCCGCCCTGAGCACTAGTAAAATTTTTTGTTGCATGAAAGCTAAAAATTCCGACATCTCCTATTGTTCCACAATATCTTTTTTTATATTTAGCAAATAATGCATGAGCCGAATCTTCAACTAAGTAAAGATTGAATTTTTTTTTCAAGTAAAGAGCATATTCCATATCGCAAGAATTTCCTGCATAATGGACCAGACAAATTGCCTTTGTTTTTTTTGTTATTAAATTTTCAGCTTTCTTTAAATCAATACATAAATCTTTTTGATTGACATCGCAAAAAACTGGATTAGCATTATTTAAAATAACCGCATTGGCAGTTGCAGAAAAAGTGAAGCTCGGTAAAATAACCTCGTCATTTTTTTTAAGTTGCAAAAGTTTGAAAGCAACTTCTAAAGCATCTGAACCACTTTGAGTTAAAGAAAAATATTTTGAATTAATTTCTCTTTGGATAAAATTACTTATAAAATTGTAATTTTTGTTTTTAATTAAATCTTTATTTTTTACTATTTTTAATATATTACTTGAATTTGAATATTCTGTGGCAGGAGAATTAAATTTGATCATAACAACTGAAATATGGATACATATCTAAATCATCTAAATATTAAAAATTTTATAAAAAAAGGTTTTAATAGCAAGCCTTGGTATGTAATACTCTATATAACATCTCATTGCAACCAGCGGTGTCATATGTGTTTTCAACATGAAATGCTAAACACATTGAAACGTTCAGAAGAGTGGCAATTAAATGAAGTAGAAAAATTATCCTCAAATTTGAAAAATTTGTATCAACTTACATTGACTGGTGGAGAACCTACATTGAGAAAAGATCTTAACGAAGTAGTGAGAATTTTTTACTTAAATAGTGGAGTAGATAGAGTCACTATAACTACAAATGGTTATTATACAGATAGAGTAGTAAAATTAATTGAAACAATTTTTAAAGAATGCCCTGATATTCATCTATCAATAAATATGTCTATAGACGGTATTGGAGATGATCATGATGAAATTAGAGGTTTGAAAAATAGTTTTAAAAACCTTCACGAAACTTATAAAGAAGTCCAAATATTAAAAAAAAGTTTTAAAAGACTCAATTCACAAACAGCAAGTGTTTTAATGTTGTCAAATAAAGATAAGATGGAAGATTTATTAAAATGGATTGATAGCAATATGAATATAAGTGAACATGGACTAATGCTTTCTAGAGGAGATATTCCTACAGAACAAGGTAAGGCTACAGAAAATGAATACTTTGATAAAATGTTAAACTATCACAGAGAGTTATGTAAAAAAAGAGAAAGTAAAATCAGTATGTCTATAGGAGATGCAATGAAAGATGAAAGAATTCAGAGTCTTTATAATCAAAAAATGAAAAGTCCGTGCTTGGCTGGCAAAAAATTATTAATTATTGATGAAAAAGCCAACCTTTTGCCATGTGAAATATTAAAAGTTTTACATAAAGAGGGAAAAACATCAGAACCAGAACTAGGAGATTTTTCTTATGGTAATTTAAGAGATTATAATTTTGATCCAGAGTTATTAGTAAATACAGAAAAAGGAAAAAAAATTAATAAATATATTAAAGATGAAAGATGTTGGTGTTCATTTGAATGTGCACAAATTCAAAACTTTGTATTAAATCCACAAAATTATTTTAGAATATTAAAAAATTTAGCGACTAATATAGTTTAAGTTGACTATAAATATTTCAATTGTCATCCCACATTACAACGATAATAAAAATTTATATAATCTTGTTAAGTCAATAAAAAAAAACAAAGAGTTCAAAGTAAGTGATGAAATTTTAATTATTGACGATAAATCATTTCAACAACCCAAAATTGATATAAAAAGCGTTAAAATTCATTTACTGAAGAACAATTCAGGACCCTCTACTGCAAGAAATATGGGAATAAGAAAGGCTAGAAATAAAATAATTTTATTCTTGGATTCTGATACTGAACTCCAACAAGGATCATTAAGTTTTATAAAAAAATTTTACAGATCTAAAACTAACCAAAATATAATTCTAAATGGATGCTGCTCCTACAATCCGATTAAAAAAAATTTTTTTACTTATTATAAAGCATTAAATGAGTACTTTTGGTTTAAAGAAATGAAAAAAATTACAAAAAAACAAATTCTCAATACAAGAGTTGGATGTATAAGAAGATCAATATTAAAAAAAAAGAATATATATTTTGATGAAAAAATCACTAATAATTTTGTCGAAGATTATATTTTTTCGAAAAAACTGAGTAATTATTTAAAAAACAAATCTGAAAATTTATTAATTAAACATGATTTTCCATCATTTTATAAAACGTCAAAGTTATATTTCTTAAGGTCAAGAGAGTGGTGTAAATTATTACTTAAAAAAGACACAAATTTTAACGAAGGAGGAGGAACATCAAAAAAAAATGCATTATCAGCAATGTATTCTTTTATTTTTTTTACATCTTTAATATTATCAACTACTTTTAATTCAAATTTTTATATTATATGCTTATTATCTTTATTCTTATTTATTGATCACAATTTTGAGCTAATAAAATTTGTTTCAAAAAAAGAAAATATTTTTTTTTTAGTTTCTTTTATAGCCTATCATTTATTTTTAAATACAATAATTATACTAGGAGCCATTGTTGGAATTTTTTATTTTTTAGTTGATAAAATCAATTTGTTTAGAACTTAATTTATTTAAATTATGTACTCTATTTTCGAATTTTTTTATTTCTTTTTGGAAATTTATTCTTGATCCAATTAATATTGATTTATACAACGGCAGCTTACCATATTTATCTTTAAATGGTTTGAAAATTACTGGTAATTCATTTTTTCTTAAACTATTTATATATCTAGTTGGACTTGA
>MDSW01046246.1_pt1 | contig 58111 bp, 53 predicted proteins | sample 811171 | NCBI WGS metagenome assembly MDSW01 (sample SAMN05326641, study PRJNA326480) | marine metagenome | isolation source: seawater | place: Atlantic Ocean: North West | collected 2012
AGCGGGAATCCAGCTCCCGCTCAGCACCATCACCCGTCATTCCCGCGAAAGCGGGAATCCAGCTCCCGCTCAGCACCATCATCCGTCATTCCCGCGAAAGCGGGAATCCAGGGCTGCTCTGTACCATCACCCGTCATTCCCGCGAAAGCGGGAATCCAGCCGCAACCGCGATTTCCCTTAAAACCGGCATGCCAACTGACCGCAAACATAGGCAACGGAACAGTGCGCCACCTCCTCGCCGATCCATCCACAACTGCGCATAATATATATTATGTTAAATAAGACATTTGGACACACAGTTGTCCACAGCCTCTGCTGCCAGGAAGGAATGATCAGGAATACGTACCGCGGCAAGCGTGGCCCGTGCAAGAATATGCAGGCGTGCAATAAGACGGTCGCCGCTGCGCGACCGCTACACTGTTCAGGCGGGTTCGTTACAAAGACAGGAACGCCAGGGACGGCGCGTTGTGCGCACTGCCCGGGCGCGAGTGATCAGGACGAGCGCGCGCTGTGCAGCGACGCGTAGATGCGGTTTGCCTGGGGATCGTTGGCGCCGCGGTAGACACAGCGCGTACCGTCCGGGTGGTAGATATACGCGACGCAGCCATTGCAGTTGTCACAACGGGACTCGCGCATGGCGCCGCTGCGGAATTGGGCGACGAGATCCGGGTCGCGCAGCAAGGCGCGCGCCATGACCACGCAGTCGAAACCGTCCGCCATGGCGGTTTCGGCGTTGTCCAGTGACTTGACGCCGCCCAGGTAAGCCAGCGGCAGGTCCACGGCGGCGCGAATCTTGCGCGAGTATTCGCGAAAGTACATCTCGCGGAAGTCGATCTTGCGCTCCGAGGCCGCCGCGGCTTTCATCATGAATGCGCCCAGGCGGTCGCCGGTGAGCTTCATGACCTTGATGATCTCCTCGCGGTTCATGTTACTGCCAAACATGAACCAGGTGGACTCGACGTTGCGCCCGCCGGACAGCACGAGCATATGCGCGCCGGCGTCCTGCAGGACCTGCGCGGTGACGATGCCGTCTTCCACCGTGGCGCCGCGGCTGGGGCCGTCGGCGACATTGATCTTGGCCAGTACGGCCAGGTCCTCGCCTACCGCCTCGCGCACGGCGCGCAGCACGCGGGCCGGGAAACGCACACGGTTTTCCGCGCTGCCGCCGTACTCGTCGTTGCGGCGATTGCTCATGGGCGAGATAAACTGGTTCAACAGGTAGCCGTGACCCATGTGAATCTCGACGGCGTCGAAGCCCCCCGCCCGCGCCAGTTTCGCCGCCTCGACGAACTCGGCGGTCACCTGCGCCATATCGGCCTCGTTCATCTTGCGCTGTAGCAGGTTGCCTTTCATCAGGCCCGCCGGGTTCAGCCCGGAGGACGCGCTCATCAGGCGCCCTTTCGCGTGCATGCCGGTGACAAATGAGCCGCCGTGGGTGATTTGCGCGGAAATCGCCGCACCCTCGGCGTGTACCGCGTCGGTCAGTGCGCGCAGGTCGGGCAGGATCTCGTCGCGCAGCCAGGTCTGGTTGGGCAGCGTGCGGCCGATCGCTGACACCGCAAGATAGGCCGCGGTGGTCATGCCGACGCCGCCTGCCGCCAGTTCCCGGTGGTGATTTACCAGCGCCGCCGTGGGTCGCCCGTCCAGGCACATGGCCTCGTTGGCCCCGGACTTGATAAACCGGTTGCGCAATGTAAGCGGACCGAGGTTAAAAGGCTCGAACGGGGACGGGATGGATTGGGTATCGGGGGTGTTCATAGGTGCCTGGGCTCCCCTGGCGACGGTGTTATGTTAAATAAAGGTGTTATGTTAAATAATAGTGTTGTTCTGAATACGGGCGTTTGCCGGGCTAAAAGTCTATATGCAAGCCTCGCCACAGGCCAAGGGCGCGGGCCCCTGGCGCTACCGGGTCTGCTTCGTGCCGCGCCCTCGCGGTGCCGGCCAGTGCCGGTGTGCAGTCCCGGACTGGACAATCTAGCCACCGAAATGCTTGGCGACCTCGACAATCAGTGACCTCACGGCGCCGCGATCGTAGCCCAGCCGTTCGACCTCGGCCGGGTCCGGTTCGTAGCTGACGGTAGCCCCTACCCCGGCAAACATGATGGCGTCCGGGAGCATAGGGTGGTCTTCCTCCCGGACCTCGAGGTCCGTGGGATTGCCCACGGCGTCGAACCACAGTTCCAGGTACTCCTTCCAGCTGTAGTTTTCGTCGCCGACCAGGTAGGCCCTGCCCGACTCGCCCCGTTCCAGTGCGCCCACAATGGCCTGCGACACCGAGGTTACGCTGACGTGGTTGGTCCCTCCCCTGGGCGCGAACACCGGCAGTCCTTCCAGCGAGCCTTTGGCGTACTGCACCAGTGCTGCGAGATGCGGGATATCCAGGCCCGGCAACAAACCGAGGATAAAAGGCGCGTCGATACAGCAGACGACGAACGCGTCGTCGCTCATCGCCCTGATCGCCTGGTCCGCCAGGTGGCGAGAGCGCACGTAGGGGCAGACATCGATGCGCTCGGGCGCCACCGTGGGATAGAAGGTGCCGACGTAGACGCAGCGGCGGATGCCGGCGGCGCGCGCGGCGGCGAAAAAACGCGGTACGCCCAGGGTATTGTATTTTTCGTAGAATGCCTCCGCCGTCACCGACCCGTCCGTGGGGACGTAGCGAATATCCACCGCCGCGGCAAACACCATCCAGTCGAATCCCTGCAACTGGCCGGCGCCGAAATCGTCCTCGGCGTAATCGCCCGCGATGAACGGGAAATCCGCCAGTACGGGCAGCGCGGAAGGCTTGCGCGCCATGAGTGTTACCTCGTGACCCAGGGATTTCAGCAGCAGCGCCACGTTGCCGCCGACCAGTCCCGTGCCACCCACGACGATAATTTTCATGCTCTTTTTCCTTCTCCAGATATCAACATTTCGATCGCGCCCGCTGTGGGGTTTATTCCTTTTCCCTGCGTCCCTGGCTGACCACCTGCTCCCGCCGCCCGGCGATGACATGTCCCATGGCCTGACGGGCGGACTCGATGGCGGCGGCCTCCTCCCAGCGCAACGCCTCGTCCAGCGGCTTGCTGAAACCCTCGTCGATCAGTGTTTTGTACTGGGCCAGGATATGCGGCACACAGCGGCACATCTCCTCGGCCATGGCAATCGCCCGGGGTAACAGTTCCTCCGCGGGCACCACGTGATTGACCAGTCCCCACTCGTAGGCCTGCTGCGCAAACACCGGGGAGCCGGTAAACGATATTTCCTTGGCGCGCGAAATACCGATGAGTCGCGGCAGCTTCTGGCTCAGTCCCCAGCCGGGCAGGATGCCCACGCGCGCATGGGTGTCGGCAAAGCGCGCGTTTTCGGACGCTATCAACACATCGCAGGCCAGCGCCATTTCAAAGCCGCCGGTTACCGCGTGACCGTTGATCGCGCCGATAATCGGCCCGCTGAAACCTTCCATCGCCCGCGCGATCTTGTTGTCCGCCTCCTCCGAGGCATTGGATTCGCTGGCGGCCAGTTCCTTGAGGTCGAAGCCGGCGCAGAACGCCCGACCGTTGCCGGTGAGAATAACCACGCGAATTCCCGCGTCGCGTTCGCACTCGATGAATGCCTCGACAAGATCAGCGCGCAATTCCCGCGACAGGGCGTTCATCTCGTCCGGCCGATTGAGCGTTACCAGCGCGTAGCCGTCGTGCTTTTCCAGCAGTACCTTGTTCATCTCAGTCTCCCAGCAATGACGGGACCCGCAGAAGGTCCAGTTTTTTTGCCATGGCCGGAGCAGCCAGCGTCTCGTGCGGGTTGCACTCGGCTGGCGGCTCGTTGTCCGCGAGCCAGGCGACGACCGCGGCGATCGCCTGGGGTGTACAGGGCTTGTAGCGGGCCATGAGTTCGTCTGTCATGCCGGCGGCTCGCATGACCTCGGTCATCACCGTGCCCGGCTCCATGTTGAAAACGCGCAGGCCGCTGCCGGCGTGCTCGACGCGCAGCGCGCCCGCCATGCGCGCGAAGGCCGCCTTGGATGACGGATAGGCGAAGCCCCAGCCACCCTTGTCCGCCGGCGCCGGCGGATTGTGGAAGGCGGTGTAGGACACCATGTTGATCAGCGTGCCCTGCCCCCGCTCGAGCATGCCCGGTAACAGTGTCCGCACCAGCGCCAGCGGCGTGAAGATATTGCCCTGGTAGATGCGCTCCAGTTGTTCTCGTGTTACATCCAGCACCGACGCCAGGTTGCCCTCACCCTGGTAGACCGCGTTGTTGAACAGCAGGTCGATATGTCCAAAATGCGCCTGCGCCTGCAGGGCGGCGTCCACCATGCTCTGCTCGTCGAGGATATCGGCACGCAGGCACAGCGCTTCTCCCCCCGCCCGCTCTACCGCCGCGGCTGTGGCTTCCAGGCTGCCGGGCAGCGGCGCGTCACTGCCGACGTGGTCGTGCCGCTCCCCCTCGGCCAGGGTGCGCGCCGTAATGGCAACGCGGTAGCCCAGCCGCGCGAGGGCCACGGCGGATTCCGCGCCGATGCCACGGCTGGCGCCAGTTATCAGGGCGACTTTTGTGCTCATCGTATGTCTCCGTCCCGGCCGAGGGTCACAAGGGTGTCGAGGGATTGCATCAGTCGATCCAGTTCCTTTTCGCCGACAAGGCCGGCGTACTGCGCCCAGACCCGTTCTGTCGACTTCGTCAGCTGCTCGATGATGCGCTGTCCCGCGGTGGTGAACTCGATCAGCTTCGCGCGCGAATCCGCCGGGTCGGCCCGGCGGCAGATCAGGCCCAGACCCTCCAGCTCATGCACGATCTTCATCATCGATTGCGGGCGAATGCCCGCGGCCTCGGCGAGGTCCACACTGCGGCTGGCGCCGTAGCGATCCAGGTGCATGAACAGCGCCCGGTGACGATAGCGAATACCGGGAAAGCCGCAGCCCTCCAGGTCACTGTCGAGCCGCCGCTGGAAATCCTGCAGGGCCAGCATCAATAGTTGCCCGAGTTCATGCTTTTCGATACGGGGCATTGCATTGCCAAATTAATAAGCTAAACTTACTATAAGTTTAGCTGTTTGTTTTTGCGGAGGTCAAGGTATGTTCGAGGTATTCGCCGCCACCCCGGAGGATATGGGCCCGGGCGAGATCGGCGCCCATGCCGCCCGCGCCGAGGCCATGGGCTTCGACGGGCTGCAGGTCCCGGACGCGATCCACGACGGGCTGCTGCTCGCGGCCATGGCCCTGGCGGCCACCGAACGCCTGATCGTCGGCACCGGCGTGCTGCTGGCTTTCCCGCGCAGCCCGATGGTGACGGCTATCGCCAGCTGGGACCTGCAGAAGATGTCCGGCGGCCGCTTTGAACTGGGCCTGGGCACGCAGATCAAGCAGAATATCGAGCAGCGTTACGCCGCGCGCTGGGATTCGCCGGTGCCGCAGATGCGTGAATATGTGCAGGCGATCAAGGCGATCTTCCACAGTTTCCAGACCGGGGAGCGCCTGAACTTCGAGGGAGAGCACTACCGCCTGACGCGCCTGCAACCCTTCTTCAACCCCGGCCCCATAGACCACCCCGACCTTCCCATTCTCTGCGGCGCCGTGGGCCCCGCGATGACGCGCATGGTCGGCCGAATCGCGGACGGTATGATCACCCACCCCACCAACACGCCGCCGGAATATATCCGCAAGGTCTGCCTGCCCCGTCTGCAGGACGGTTTCGACCGGGCCGGCAGGAGCGCAGGGGATTTCAAACTGGTGCTGGGGCCGCTCACCGCCACCGGCAAGGACGAGGCGACGGTCGCCGCGGAATGGGAAAAGCAGCGCAACCTGCTGGGCTTCCTCTACTCGACGCCCGCCTACTGGCCGAGCCTGGAGCTGTTTGGCTGGCAGGACAAGGGCCAGCAACTGCTGGACATGACGCGTTCCGGCAACTGGGGCGACATGCCCAACATCATCACCGATGACATGCTGGAGAAGTTCGTACCCCGGGGAACCTACGACGATATCGCCGCTATCTACCAGTCCCGCTACGGCGACCTGACCCGGCGCATTACCTTTCCCATGCCCGAGGACCCGGCGGACGACGCACTCGCCGCGGCGGCGATCGCCAGGCTCAGGCAGTAGGCCTGGTCGCCGCAGCCGGGCAGTGCGCAGGTACGCGCACGCGCGGCCCGGCCGGGCGACGGGGGCGCGCTAGTACGGCGCCGCGCCGCCGTCCACGCAGAACAACTGCCCGGTAATCCAGCTCGCTTCATGCGCAGCGAGAAAACCCGCCATGTAGCCGGCGTCGGCGGCTGTGCCCAGCCGGCCGCAGGGTATGGACGGAATGATGTGCTCGGCAAACTCCTCGGGCACGGTGTCCATCAGGCCCAGCGCAATGGCGTTACACGTGACCCCGTACTGTGCGACCTCCTGGGAAATGTGCCGCATAAGATTGATGGAACCCGCCTTGGCCGCGCCGTAGATGGATACACCGATATTCAGCCCGGTCCTGCCGGCGGCGGAGGATATGGTGATCACGCGCCCCCAGCCGCGCTCGCACATGCCCGGCAGCACGGCGTGGGTGCAGTGCATGACGCCGTACAGGTTCACATCGATAAACTTCCTCCAGTTGTCCGGTAGCGAATCCTTGAACAGCGCCTGTTCCATCTCCACCGCACCCGCGTTGCCGACGTTGTTCACAAGGATGTCGATCCCTGCAAACGTCGTGCACAGACCGTCGATTGCACTGGTCACGGCGGCGCTATCGGTGACGTCCCAGGCGCTGTGGCTGGCCTTGCCCCCGTCATCCACAATCTGCTGCGCGCTGGCGCGGGCCTTGTCGGCGTCGATGTCATTGACGACGACATGCGCGCCCTGGCTCGCCAGCTGGCGGGCAATGCCCTGCCCCATGCCGCTGCCCGCCCCGGTGACCAGCGCCGTTTTTCCCGTCAGATCCAGCATGTCTTTCTCTCCTTCGTTTCCCTGGTGTGCGCCGGCTGCCAAACGGCAGGCGCGGTAAGAGTGTCGGCGGCCGGCCCGGCGACGCGCCTAGAGTTTGCCCAGTGTGAACGCGTCACCGATGACCTCGCTGCCGGCCAGGTCATGCAGTTTGCGCCCGCTGGCGTGGACGATATTGCGGCTGTAGACCACCTGGCCGACATGGCGCCCGGTGCAAAGCTCCAGCGCGCCTTCAGCCATCATCTCGACCGGCTCGATCATGTCGGGGCGCCGTTGTGCGATGGCCTCGACCGCATCGCCGACATTGGTCAGCACGATATTGCTGGGCGCCATGGCGTTGACGAAGATATTCTCCTCGACCAGTTCATCGGCCAGCGCCTGCGTGTAGCGGTTGAGGGCGGCCTTGGTGGCACCGTAGGGCCCGATCACATGCGCGGCGATCTTTGCGTCCGGGTAAGGTGGTTGCGGCTGCTCGGCCGAGCGGCTGGAGATGTTCAGGCACCAGCCGGCGCCCTTCTCGCGCATGCCGGGCAGGGCCTGCTGCAATAACTCGATGGGTACGTTGACATTGAGGTCGAACACGCGATTCCGCGACTCGCTGGAGTTCACGCTGGGCAAATCCCAATCCGCGCGGGCGGCGTTATTGACCAGTATATCGATCGCGCCGAAGTTCGCGCTGGCCCGTTCAATCAGTGTGGAGCGTTGTTCGACATCCGCCAGGTCGCAGGCCACGGCGGCGGCCTTGCCCCCCGCCGCCTCGATACCGGCGACGGTCTCTTCCAGCGTACCTTCGAGGTCGCCGTGCGCACCCAGGCGCGACGCGCTGACGACCACGGCGGCGCCCTCGGCCGCGAACCGCTGGGCAATGGCCCTGCCAATTCCCCGGCTTGCGCCGGTAATGAAGGCGACGCGCCCGTTCAGCTCACCCATGTGTTCCTCCCTTCCAATCCACTAGGTTCTACCGGGCGCAGTCGCTACAGCGCCCACTCGTTGTAAAAAGCCGTACCTGTCGGCCCGCGGGTGCGAGCCGGCCTCAACCGGCCGGGTGTGCCGCCTCGAGATCCCAGTTCTCCATGAGTACCTTGTTGGCGTACCAGGTGTTCCAGTGTTCGGTCAGGTACTGGATCTTGCCTTCCGCGTTGAAACGAAAGACGAAACAGTAGACGTTCTTGTAATCCTTGCCGCCGTGGGTCTTGCTGTACTGCGTGTGCTGCCTGACGACATAGTCCCCGTCGGCGAGTATGACGACATCCTCAAGGCGAATGGTGCCCAGGTCATAGGAATCTATGCCCTTGTCCGACTTGTCATCACCTGCGCCGTACAAGATGGATTTGATCTTCTCGATACCCTTGTGTTCGGTTTCGCCTTCCAGCCCCGGCAGTTTCGGCAGGCCGTTCCACCACGCGGCGTCGTCGGCGAATATGGCTTCAGCGCTGCCGAAGCTGCCATCAAACATGGAATTCACGGTGTCGATATTGCGCTGCTCTGCTTCGGTGTAGTTTGGCATGATGTGTCTCCGTTATTAGTGATACCCGGCCGCCTGGTAACCGGCCGCGAACAGTGAGCCATCCCCGTAGCTCTTGCGGGGAGTTACTGGAAGCGGTTCCAACTGGCGACCTCGTCGAATGCTTTCCGATAGGCTGGTTTGAAATCGTGACCGACAGTGTGTGCGATCGGGAAAAGGCCCACCTGTGTGTACTGGTCGAAGGGAATACCCAGCAGTTCGGCCACTTCCTGTTCGCGCCACAAGTGCGCGGTGGTCCAGGCGCTGCCCATGCCGCGCTCACGCAGGGCAAGGAAAAAACTCCAGGTGGCCTGCAGGATGGAACCGTAGGAGCTGGCCTGCCAGAACACACCACTGTTCTCCACGCGCCCGGACATCAGGGGAAACAGTATGGCGGGCACCCGGTGCATATTCTGGCGCAGGTAATCGACAGACTCGTTGATACCGGAAAAGCCCGGGACGGAAGCGCCGATGTAGTTCTCACCCACCGCGTCTCCCATCGTCGCTATGAAGTCCTCCGTGCCCTGGTTGTACAGCTCACTGATCCTGGCGATCAGCGCGGGATCATCGACAATCAGCCATTTCCACGTGTTCATGTTCGACCCGTTGGGCGCCTGGAAGGCAATTTCCAGGCACTCCTGGATGACGGTGCGGTCCACGGCCTTGTCAAAATCCAGCCTCTTGCGCACGCTGCGCGTGGTAGTGAGCAGTTCGTCAGCGGTCAGGTTCAGCATTTTCTTTTCTCTCCCGGCAGAACAGTTGGCATTCCTTTATCCAATGTCGTGAATCGCGTGATGGTCAGTACTGGCGGTAGCGACGCTGCACGTGGCGGTGGCGGACAAGAATGCCGGCGGCCCGCTCCTCGACGCTGACCTGTCGCGTTTGCGCGGGGAAGCACTGTCGCACTTCATCCAGCGCCACCTTGCGCACATCCAGGGTTGGCCAGTTTTCTTTCGGCGGTGGTGTGGGATAGGTCCAGCGTATGGTCAGGTAGCCGTGATCCAGGCCGGTGGTGTCGACCCAGTTGGGCACGCCGGGGTCACGATGGCACACGACCCAGCGGTAGACACCGTCATCATCCGGCTCCATCTGGTGCTGGTTCAGATTGCTCTGGTAGCTTTCGAAATCCAGGGATTCACCCCACAGGTTGGACAGGTGAAAGCCCATGAAACTGGGCGTTTCCTGCAGTCGGCACTCCAGCACCAGGGCCTCGTCTGCAGCGAGCTTGTAGACACCGCCGGAGTAGATGTTGGTGCTTTGCCCTCCCCCCGTGGCCAGACCCATGGCGTTGGGCGGGTTCATGTCATTGAGGGGCATGAACGGCTCGTCGCCAGCGTGAATGGACGGGATGCCCGGAATTTTGCCGTAGGTTTCCAGGGTAATGGCGTAAAACGCGTTCCAGAAATGGACCGGGTTCTTCGTGCGTTCGCCGATCTTGTCCATCATTTCAATGGCGCCGGCCGCGTCGATGGGCGGACGCGGTTCCCACTCGCACCCCACGCGCAGAATCTCCAGCTCCAGCAGGTCCTGGTTGGCCCAGTCGTGGAACAACTCGCGGCAGGTCAGGTGGCGCCCGACGTACTCCTGCCCCTTGCTCTCGCGCCGGCTGAGCATGAAGTTTCCGGTGTGGCCGCGCGGTTTCTCCGGTGCGATGAGTATCTCGAAGCTGCCGTCTTCTTCCACCTGCAGTTCATGGCAGTCCAGGGTGCTGGTGTTGATGCGCGACCCGGGGCGCATCTCCTGCAGGCTCCCCGAGTCGCCGGCATAGCCACTGGCGAGCTCAAAGATGACGTACTGCGGCGCCCTGGGGCCGTCCAACGGCGGCTGCCCGCGCCAGTGGCGGCTGTCCAGCGCCTTGCCCCTGACCACGTAGCTGTGGTTGCCGTCAATCTCCGTCGCCAGGTAGACCGCGTCGCTGTTGTCGATGGTGGAGCGGTTCATGGGTTGGATGGCGCGCCGGAACCGCGGGTAGAGCGGGTCGGCAAGCGAGCGCTCGATAGCCGCCAGCAGGAAGCCCAGCACGTAGCGATAGCCCTCCGCAAGGTTGCGCTCGCTGGCGGGTACGGGAAACAGTTCCGGGTTGTCGATGGCGTCGCGCGCGGCGTAGATATTCTCGATCATGCGATCAAAGGCGCCGCGCAGCTCGGTCTTCATGGCGTCGAAATTGTCTTCAGGCATTGGGTTTATCCTCGTCGTCTGTCGTCGCGCTGTCCCATTGGTAGATGTCGTAGAAATCCGCCAGTCGCTGGCGGATTTCCGCGCGGGTGAGGCGGAATTCCCCCAGGCTGTACTCGAACTTGCTGTTGTGTTTCTTTTCGCGTTCCGCCTGGGCGAGCAGCCATTGATCAAACTCCCCGGTGACGGACATGCCCAGCGCCTGGTACACCGCGTGCAGGGTCTCGCGGGGGGCGCCTGTCAGGTCGCGATAGTCCACCACGCACTGCGGGGTTTCCGGGTGCGACGCCAGCACGCGCCGCGGGTTGTCGAAGGATTCAAAAGATGTCTCGGTCAGCATGTCCAAAGAGCGCTCGTAGTCCGCCGGCCCCCAGCCCTTGCCCTGCCAGGCGCTTTCCACCAGCTTCAGGCAGCTGGGTATGCACTCTGTGGGGTCGCGCATCATCACCACGATCCGGGCATCCGGAAAGGTCTCGATGAGCGCATCGACCCAGCCACTCATGACGGGATTCTTCGACAGGTGAACCTTGTTGCCGCCATTCAACAGCAGCTGCCGTTTTACCAGTTCCCGGTAGTGGTGCATCCAGCGCCGGCGTTTGCCCGGCATCTGGTCCAGGTGAAAGAAATCCACCACGTCCATCATCGGTATCTCCAGCGACCACTGCTGGGATACAAAGGACGCCGCCATGGCGAAACAGTCCTCCTCCGCACTCCACAGGCTCATGTAGTGCATATGGCGATAGGGCCCGAAGGTCTTGTCGTCCCAGGCCTTGAGCTTGCCGTGCAGGAAACTGCCAAACAGGCGCTCGTCGAGCCAGCCCATGCCACGGATGGCCTTTTTCTGCAGCAGCGAGGGGAAGAACATCTCCCAGTAGAGGAAGTAGCTGAAACGCTCCCCGTCGGCGCTCATCAGGCGGTGCATGAGCGTGGTGCCGGAGCGACCGTGACCGACGATAAAGACCGGCCGCTCGACCCGCTGCGTCCAGAGGCGCCAGAACAACACGTAATCCAACAGGAAGCAGATGGCGTGGAACAGGCTCAGCAGGGGAACCACGAGCAACAGGCGCAGCAGCATACGGGTACGGCCATGCCACTGCCGCAAACCCCAGGTGTGGCGCACGACCCGCCACCAGTAATCGAAATCAAAGTACATACGCGCAGGTTAGACAAGCCGCAGCAGCCCCACAACTTGCATTACCGCGTCAGCGCCGCAGCTACATCTCATTGATTTGCATTGTTTTTCTGTGTCAGAGTAGACGCAACGACAACGGACTTATGTTTTCATGCGCCAACCCGACCCACCCCGGCCCCGCAAGCGCCCCAAGCAGGGCAGATCGCAGTTGTTGGTGCAATCGATCCAGCAGGCCTGCCTGAATATCCTGGAACAGGAAGGTCCCGACCGTTTGAGTACGCAGCGCATTGCCGATGTCGCGGGCGTGAACATCGCCTCGTTGTACCAGTACTTTCCGAACAAGGAAGCCATACTGACGGAGGTCTTCGAGGAGCAGATCCAGCAGCTTACCGAACTGGCCAGCAGCCGCTTCGCCCAGATTGACCGCCTCTCCAGGGAGTCACTGGAGGAGACGCTGGCGGCCATCGTCGACATGGAGATCGAGCAGCGCCTGAGCCTGCACCGCATGGACCCTGCGTTCTACCGCGCCTACCAGCACAGCTTCGACGTGCACCGCCGTGTCAGCGAACTGACGGTCGCCATGGACAATCCCGCCTGGGAGACATGGTTTCCCCGCTTTCTCTCCTACCATGCCGGGCAATTGCGCAGCAACGATCTCCAGGCGCTGGGCCAGGTCGCCCGCCTCGCATTCATGGGAACGATTATCCAGGCCGAGGCGGAGGACCCGGGATTGCTCAGCCAGGAGAGTTTTCGCGAGGAATTGCTGAAACTGTTGCTCAGTTACCTGCGTGCATAGGTACGACGCGCCGCTAAAACGCCCCCGAGCGTTTCAGCGCCAGGTACTGGCTGGCCAGGGCGCGATTGAGCTGGCGTGGCAGGCAGTCCACCACCCAGGCGCCCTGCGCCCTGAGACCGCGCATCACCCGCTCACGCGAGCGCAGCAGGTCCGTGGCCACGCAGTGCGCCAGTGCGCCCTGGAAGTCGTCGACGTCGGCGTGCGCGCGCTGCACCAGTTGCGCCTCGCGCAGGTTGGCCAGGATGACCGCGTGGCGCGCGCGCAGGATACCCACGGCACGCTGCAGGTCGGTGTCGTCCTCGGCCTGGATATTGGTCAGCAGGATCACCAGTGCACGCTTGTTGCGCCGCGCGGCCAGCTGGCGCGCGGCCTCGAGGAAATCGCTGCTGTCGGTGCTCGCCTGCAGGTCGTAGAGTTGGTCCATCAGGCCGCGTATGCCGTTGCGGTATTTACGTGGCTCCAGCCAGCGTCCAGCGCCGGCGAAGGTGCAAACGCCTACCCCATCGCCCTGCTTCAGCGCGAACCAGGCCGTGAGCAGCATCGCGTTGAGGGCGTGATCAAAATGCGTGAGCGCCCCGTCGCTGGCGTGCATGCGGCGTCCGCAGTCGAGCAGGAAGACGATGTCGCGGTCGTGCTCGTCCTGGTATTCCCGCGACACCAGCTTGCACATGCGCGCGCTGGCTTTCCAGTCGACCTGGCGCAGGATGTCCCCCTGGCGGAACTCCCGTAGCTGCATGAAATCGGTGCCCTCGCCCCGGCGACGCTGCAGGTGAATACCCAGCAGCGCGGCGCTGTGCTCGGCGCTGATCTCGCGCAGGCTGCCGCCGGCGAGAAAATCCGGGTACACGCGCAGGCTCGCCCGCTCACGCCGCAGTACGCGCCGCCGCCACAGCCCCCAGGGACTGTCCATGGACATCTCCGTGGCGGGGAAGCTGAGTTCGCCACGCCTGCCTGGCTCCACGCGGTAGTCCACGCGCAGTTCACCGCCCCCGGGCAGGCTGAAAGGGCGTGGCAGGTCGTGCACTGCCAGGCTGTCCGGGTAGTGATCCACGACGACGCCACTGATCCGGCGCGTCAGCGGGTTGTGCAGGTGCAGGCTGATGCGGTTCGCGCGACCCAGGGCGAGACTGCGCGGCAGTGTGCGGCGCACTGTCGGCGGCTCCTGGCGCATGACACGCAGGCCGTCGACCGCGGCAGCCAGGGCTATCAGGGACGCGGCCGCCAGCCACAACAGCGCGCCGGCCTCGGCGGCCGCCCCGCCCCACCAGCGCGCCAGCGCCGCGACCGCCGCGATCAGCAGTAGTGCGCAGAGCAGGTGGAACAGGTTGCGGCCGGGTTTCATGTGCGCGGCGCTTCCACGTCCTCCAGCAACCGCGTGAGCACCTGGTCCGCATCCAGGCCGTCGATTTCCGTATCGGCGGTGAGCATCACGCGGTGCCGTAGCACTGGCAGCGCCAGTGCCTTGATATCGTCGGGCAGGACGAAAGACTCGCCGCGCAACAGGGCCCTGGCCCTGGCTGTCTGCAGCAGGCCGATACTCGCCCGCGGGCTCGCGCCGACACGGATACCCGGGTGTTCGCGGGTGGCGCGCACGATGCGCACGGCGTAATCGACCAGTTGATCATCCACCAGCACTGTAGCGGCCAGTGCGCGCAGGGCCACAACATCCGCGGGTGCAAGTCCACCCGGAGCGCCCGCCGCGGGAATGTTACGCTCGGTGTCTCCTGCGGTGACCTGCGTCGCCACCTGCCTTTCTACCTCGGCGGTCGGGTAATCGATAAGCACCTTCATGAGAAAACGATCGAGCTGTGCCTCGGGCAGTGGATAGGTGCCTTCCTGCTCAATCGGGTTCTGCGTGGCCAGTACCATGAAAGGTGGTTCGATGACCAGCGCCTCGCCCTCGATGGTGACCTGTCCCTCCTGCATGACCTCCAGCAGCGCGGCCTGTGTCTTGGCCGGCGCGCGGTTGACCTCGTCGGCGAGCAGCAGGTGGGTGAATACCGGGCCGCGGCGCACGTGAAACGAGCCCTCGGCCATGTTGTAGATGGCGTGTCCGGTGATATCCGCCGGCATCAGGTCCGGCGTAAACTGGATACGCCGGTAGTTCCCGCTGAAGCAGCCGGCCAGGGCGCGCACCAGCAAGGTCTTGCCCAGCCCGGGCACACCTTCGAGCAGTACGTGCCCGCCGGCGAGCAGCGCGATGATCACCTGGTCCACCACGGCCTCCTGCCCGAGCAGGACCCGGCTGATGTCGGTGCGCAGCCGCTCACATTGCCCGGCGGCGTCGATTGCTGTCATAGGCTATCTCCCAATTGTTTGAGTAGTTGTACACGCTGCGTGAAGGTCCCGGGATGGTGCGGCGGTGCGGCGTGCAGCGCCTCGTCGATCTCGTCTTCGGGTAACTGGCTGCAACGACTGAGCAGGCGCAACTGCCCCGCCCGCTCCCGGCTGGCGAAATCCGGGTCGATGCGGCTGGCCCGTTCCCTCACCTGGTCTATCAGTGGTTGTAACAGTGTGTTTACCTGGCCGTGCTGCCAGTGATAGTTACCGCTGCTGTGCAGGTGCTCGTGCATGCCGCGCCGCTGCAGCGCCGCGGGCTCGATAACGGGACCAAAACGGCGCCCCGCCGCCCACAGCACGGCACCGAGCAACAACAGCAGCGAGATGAGTATGTGCGGGAAACGCTGCAGCAGCAGGCGCATCAGACCTGGCGATTCGGCGCCGTACAGCAGTAGCGCCCGCTCGTAATGTACTGTGAGCAGCCACAGCAGGTAGGCGTGGTCGTGCTCGCCGATGTGCCCGTTGGTAAACGGGCTGGCCCCGGCAAGCACGGTCAGCAGGCCCTGTTCAACCTCGAATTGCATGTAGTGCACACCGTACTGGGTGCCCGCGTGGTAAACGGGCTCGTAGGCCCAGGAGCGCTCCGCCACCTCACCCTCCCGCTCTTGCTCCGGCTCTTCTTCGTCATACAGCGCGGGGTGTGAGAGGTCGGTATCGGTATCGAGGGCCACGCGCAGGGTGTAATCGACATCCTCGAAGGACAGGTGGGTCAGCAGGGCCGGGTCTGTCTGCGCTTCGGCCGGCGCGTCCTCGCCCTCCGGCTCCGTGTGTTGCTGCAGCTCGGCGTTGTACTCGCGCAGCAGCTCGCTGAGCGTCTGTTTCTCGTCCTCTTCCGTTTCCTCTGCGTGTTCTTCGCCGCCCCCGTGGTCCTCGCCGACGGGCGCTGTCGCCTGGTCGCCCTCACCCGCGTGTGGCTCCTCGTCAGGGTGCTCGTCATCATCCACCGCGCAGCCACAGCCGCTGTGGTAGACCTCCAGGTCAAACGCCTGCAGCAGCGGGTTGTCCTGCTCGTGTGCATTGGCCACGAGGATCAGGTGACCGCCGTCCCGCATCCAGTCGATCAGGCGCCCGGCCTGTCCAGCGGTCAGTACCTGCCCGGCGCGACTGACGTAGACGGCGCCACCGGCGGGAAAGGCCTGGTCCAGCGCCAGGCCCTCCTCGGTTTGCGCGGCCACGCCGGTGCGCTGCAGGAACTGCTGCGCGGCGAGTAGCGGGTTGCGCCATGCCTGCAGCGACCAGCCCATGTCTTCCTCGCTGTGCACGGGCTCGAACAGCAGGAAAAATGCCAGTGTGAGCAGCAACAACGGCACGACGAACAGCAACAGGATGACGCGGCTATTCATCGGCGAACAAGCCCTGCCAGCGTGCGCACTGTTCCTGCAGCCAGGCTTCACCGGGGTCGATGTGGCCGTAGGCGAGGCGCATCCAGCCTCGGGTCACCTGGTCGAGGCAATCTCCCAGCTCCGGACGCTTGCAGGCCTGCACCAGGGCGACGCACTCGGTCTCCGTCAGGTCCGGCGTAAACGGAATGCCGCAGCGGTGCAGCAACTGGGTCAGGGTCGCGCGGTACAATAGCGAGACCGCGCCGCGCTGATCGCCCCCTCGCCACTGCGCCATGACCTGCGCGGGCACGTCCACGGGCAGGCTCTGCGGTGTGACCGCCATGCCAAACAGGCGCTGCGGTGCGGCGGTGCGCGCCGGCGCCGGCTTCTCCAGGCCTGCCCAATCCAGGAGGGTGCGGCGATAGCGCAGCGCGAGCAGCAACAGGAGAGCCACAAGCACCGCGACCACCAGTGCGCGCAGCAGCCACGCCAGCAGCGCTGACAGGTCGGTATCGGCCGCCAGTTGCCAGTCGGGCCAGATGTTCTCGAACCATTCCACCAGCCCGATGAACCATTCCGGTATGGGCGCGCTCTGCGTTTCCTCCGCGGCGTACTTGTAGCGCCAGCGGGTGACGGTCGTGGTCTGGTGAAAGGAGTCGCCCTCCAGTACCGTCTCGATCTGCTGTCGCGCATACTGCGCCTGGGCGTCGGCGGCGACCTCCTGTGCCGCGCGGACCGGCGCCGGCAGCAGGAGGGCTACCGCCAGCAGCCCGCTGGCAGTGACCCCGCCCAGCGCGCGCAGGCGCGCCGCCAGGCTGCGGAATGACACCTCGATATCCCAGCCCTCCAGCTCTATGCGGCGATTGATGTAGAGGGTGAATCCCGCGCAGACATAAAACGGCGCCACCAGGGCCATGATCAGCAGGGTCAGGGCGTTGAACAGGTAGGTCAGGCCGCCCACGTCGCCGCTGAGCAGGGCCCAGGCATCGATGTCCACCTCGTTGGGCAGCAGCAGCACTCCGGTAAAAATCACCGCGGCCGGCAGCAGCGTTTCCAGGTGTACTCCGATCACCGTGAGCCACAGGGCGCAGCCGCTGGACTCTCGTTGCAGCACGCCCAGTCGCGCCTCGCGCCGGCGGCCGCGCAGCCCCTCCAGCAGCGTCACCGGCATGACCAGGGAGCGCATGGGGTTCAGGCGTCGCCAGAGCAGCCAGGGCAGCGCGTCCGTCGCGCAAATTGCGCGCCACTGGCGCAGGCAGGCGGCGACCCCAGGGCGCTCGCCGAACAGGCGGCGGCTGGCGATCCACAGTGGGAAGCGGTCGAACAGCGGTTTCAGCCACCAGGTGAGCAGGATGGCCCACTCGGGATAGTTCCACAGCACCAGGTGCAGGCATATGCAGACCGCGGCGGCGGGTATCAGCCAGCTCAGGAACAGCGGGCGCCACCACTGCCGGGTGAGCGTAAAGCCCAGGTCGATAGCGCTCCAGCCGCTGCGCCGACGCGCGCCAATGGCCAGGCTGTCAAGGTCCACGGCGGCGTCCCGAAGACAGGTAGAACAGGACCAGCAGCCACAGGACCGCGCCTGCACCGATACGTACTCCGGGCGACAGGCCGCTGCGCGACGACCAGAAGGCCTCGATGGCGGCCGCAAACAACAGCATCGCCCCGGCGCCATAGACGATAAGTGCGCACTCCGCAGCGGCCAGGCGCAGTGCGCCCAGCCGCGACAGTTGGCCCGGCGCCAGCAGCGCAGCCCCGAGGCGCAGGCCGGCGGCGCCGCTGAGTACGATGGCGGTCAACTCCAGTGCGCCGTGACCGATGACGAACGGGTAGAAGGTCACAGCGTAGCCGGCGCGCGTGAGATGGCCGGCAACCCCGCCGATGGCCAGGCCGTTGTATACCAGGAAAAATGCGCTGCCGACGCCGAACAGGAGGCCGGTGGCGAAAGTGCGAAACGCGATGCCGATATTGTTGTAGATATAGATGCCGAACATCACCCAGTCGTCTTCGGAACTGCGCTCGCGCCCGATGCGGTCATTGGCGGGTTCGTACATGGTCTCGAACTGACGTACCTGGCCCGCCTCGAAAAAGCTGTAGACGACATCGTCGGTGCCGTAGGTGGCCAGCCCCATGAGCAGTCCCGGCACAACGAACAGCAGCGCCGCGGCCCACACGTAACGGCTGTTGCGCGCGATCGCGCGGGGAAAGTCGAGCACGAAAAAGCGCAGCCACAGGCGCTGCTCGCGATGGCCGGCGCCGTACAGGGCAAAGTAACCGCGACTGGCCAGGTCGTTCAGGCGCGCCACCAGTTCCGGGCTGTAGCGACGTTGCTTGGCCAGTGCCAGGTGCGCACAAATCGTGCGGTACAGCCCGGGGAGCGAGTCGCCCTCCGCCATGGGATGGTGCAAGATTTCGTCGCAGCGCTCCCACTGGGCGGTGTGCAGCGCCTCGAATTCGGCCTGTTTCACGACTCCCCCATGAGGCCCAGGCCAACGCCCTGCCAGTACTGCACCGGGTCGGACACACCCGCCGGCGTCGCCGGCTCCAGGATGGCCACCAGTTCGCGCTTGCGCTCTTCACTCAACTGCAAGGAGCGCCGCGTGAAGCTGATCACGGCGACGCTCTCATCGCGGTCCAGCGCCACCGGCAGGGGGCGTGCGCCGACGTCCGGCAATGGCACTGCCGGGGGCACACCGCCGCGGTAGATGACCAGTGTGCCGGCAGCCAGGTCGCCCAGGCGCTGGAAGCGAAGTGTCAGGCACATGCTGAGCAGGGCCAGCAGGTGCGCCGCGGGCAGAAAATCCACCGTGCGCAAGAGATTGCGCACCAGAGAGGCGTTCCAGCCCACCGGCGACAGGTCCATGTGCACCACGCGCAGGCCCAGGGCGCGCTTGCCCGGCGTCTGGCCGTCCTTGAGGACCTCGAATAACACCGGGTAAAACCAGTCGAGCAGGAACCAGCCAAGCAACAGCAGGCCGAACCCCGCCCCGTCCAGGAACAAAGGGGCCAGGGCGAGCAGCAGCAGAAGCGCGCTGCGCACCCCCAGGTCTATCAGGTAGGCGAGGCAGCGACTGACCGGGCCGGCACACTCCGCCTGCAGGTCGATGTTTTCCGGCGTGACGACCCTGTGCAGGGTATCCAGTTCACTTGCCACCGCATCAGCTCGACAGCGTGTCCTGCTCCAGTCCGAAGATATCGCGGTAGAGAATGCCGTAGGCCACGATGTACAGTGGGAACAGCCAAATGAAGGCGATACCCAGGGTCAGCACACCCAGCACTGACGACAAGCTCAGGACCAGGAAGACGCCCGCCACCGTAAACCAGCGGTGCGTGACCGCCTTGCGCGAGGTCTCCAACGCCTGCCAGGGCGAGAGGTTTTTCTCCACGGCCAGCGGCAGCGCGAAGAAGTAGGCGATGGCGAGATAAATACCGGGAATGACCAGCAACAGGAAACCGACCAAGACCATTATCATCATCAGGATATACGTCGCCAGTGCTTTCAGCAGCCTGTTGGAGAAGCGAAAGAGTTCCGCCACCCCGGCAGGCAGGTTCATCGAAATTTTCGCGCCCAGGACGACCAATCCTGCGGTAGTGACACCGTAAATCGCGTAGTACGCCAGGTTGACCAGCAGGTCCAGCACGGCGCCGACGACAGAGGCCTCCCCCGTCGGGCCGCGCAGGGTGAAATTGACGCCCGCGGAGACGGCGAAGTAGACGATCGCAATCATGAAAAGTACAGCGCCCGCGCCATTGAGCAGCAGCTTGTGCCCCTTGATGGCGGCCCAGGCTTCTGAGATGACACCGCCGACGGTGATCTGGTAGTCCCCCGCCAGGCCGCGCTCCACTGAACCGTACTCACCCGTCTGCCGGGTCTCGTAAAGCGCCGATTCCGGCGCGCTGTAGCGGTTTTCTTCGCTCATGACACTATCCCTGTCGGTTGTTATTCTGCCGTTGTCACGACACCTGGCCTGCTCGAACCATCCTAGCAGGCCTTCGCTACGGGGCAAACTGCCGTTATCCCGGCGCCAGGCGGCGCATTGACCGCCGGAACATGCAGCCGCTAGGATGAGCGCATCACACCCAGGGGATATTCGGCGCGGCGCCGGCCGCCGCCGGCAACGGCACAGCAATGAAGCAGGATTCCCAGCACAGGACACTCTCGGTAGTCGTTCCGGTTTTCAATGAAGAAGCCGCGGTCCCCGAGTTGCTGCGGAAAATCAGCCAGGCCATCGCCGGCACCGGGCTGGGCGGCGAGATCGTGGTCGTCGACGACGGTTCCACGGACAGCACCTGGGCGCTGCTCAGGGAGTGCGCGGACTCCAGCCCCTACCCTTTGGAGCTGGTGCGCTTCACGCGCAATTTCGGCAAGGAGGCGGCCATCATGGCGGGTCTGGAGCGCTGCCGCGGTGATGCGGCGATCGTGCTGGATGCCGATCTTCAGCACCCGCCGGACATGCTCGGCGCCATGGTCGACCTCTGGCGCAGCGGTGAAGCCGACGTCGTCGACGCGGTGAAGACCGACGACCGCCACGCGCCGCCGCTGGACCGCGTCACCTCCGCGCTGTTCAATCGCGCGTTCCAGCGGGTGACCGGCTACGACATGCGCGGCGCGACGGACTACAAGTTGCTGGACCGGCGCGTTATCCAGGTACTGTCGGGCTTGCGCGACTACCACCTGTTTTTCCGCGGCACCACCGCGTGGCTGGGCTTCCGCCATCGCGAGATCGGCTTCCCCCTGGGCCCGCGGGCCGGCGGCAGCGGCAAGTGGAACACCCGTTCGCGCCTGCAGCTGGCGATTACCGCACTCACCTCACACACCGCCCTGCCGCTGCAGTTGATGACCGTGGTCGGCCTGCTGTCTGCGCTACTGGCGGTGTTCCACGCCTCGCACACGCTGTACTACAAGTTCAGCGGGCAGGCCGTGGAGGGATTCACCACGGTGATCCTGTTGCTGCTGATATTCGGCAGCACCATCACCCTGGGCCTGGGCATAATCGGCGCCTACCTGTCACGTATCTACGACGAGGTGCGCGGCCGCCCGCGCTACCTGGTCGAGGAACACGTGAGGATAGCCAGCGACAGCGCGCGCTCACCGCAACACTGAACGCGCAGCGCTGTGCCGGGCGGTAACAGGCGCAGCCAGAGGCGCTAGTCGCCCATCAGCTGAAAGCAATCGTCTTCGAATCCCGCGTCGCGCCCGGCCCTGCTGGGCTGCGGAAACTCCGCTACTGGCAATACGCCGTTGATCTCCTCCTGCACCTTGCGCGCCTCGGCGGCCGGCATGTAAAACTGGCTGACCCATTTGCGCTGGATATTGAAGTGCCCGTCATTGCGCGTCTGCATTACCTTGATTGCGGGCGCCTTGTGCTTCCAGACTTCAAAGTCCGCACTGAAGGCGGCCAGCGCGCCAGCCTGCGCCTGCCTGGCGTTGTCGATGTCCGCAGCGCTGGCGGGATTGCCCTGCGCAAACGACAGTACCGCGTGCCAGGCCCTGGTCAACCCGTCGGCTACGGGGGTATTGGCGATCAGCTCGTACATCTCTACGCCGTTGAAGGTCTGCTTGGAAAGCAGTATTCCCGGCCCGGTGTACCAGGTGACCGTGTCCAGGTGTGCCTGGTAGGGGGCGAGAAAGCCACCCTGGCGCTGAATGACAAGGGTGTCGCGAAATTCGTTCTCGAAGTACTCACAGGGCGAGCCATGAGTCGGCCCCAGGTGGTGCACATCCGTCATGTTGTCGAGTATCTCGACCTGGTGGACCGGCACCTCGCCCAGGTGATCCAGTTGCCAGTGAATGGCGTCCGGCCTGTCCCAGGCTGGCAGGTACGGCGGTTCGAAGTCCGGTTCGCCCTCCTCCGGGTCGAACCACATCAGGATGCATCCCATCAGCTCGCGCACAGGGTGAGATCGCAGTGCGGCGGACGCCGGACATACGCCGGGCTGGTAGGGAATTTCTTCAAGCTGCCCGTCGGCGCCGTACTTCCAGGCGTGATACGGGCAGCGTATGGAATCGCCCTCGATTTGCTGGGCCGAGGTGACAATATGCGCGGAGGTGCTGCGCGCCAGGTGTGTGCCCATGTGCTTGCAAAAGGCGTCCAGGATAACGACCCTGCCGCTCTCCCCGCGGTACATCGCGTACTCCCTGCCAAAATACCGCAGCGCCATAGCTCCCTCGTCCAGTTCACTGGATTCGGCCACCACGAACCAGCCACGGGGATAGGTATACGGCCCCAGGCCGTAGTCCGCTGTTCTCGCCTTGATGTCCGTCATGGATCGTCTCCCTGGTTGAGATGGTGATACACGCAAGTCATTACGTTCGCCTGTCCAGGCCGCACGGGGCCGGGTTCACGCCCCGGCCCGGCCGCAGTGCGCCCGCCCTGCCCGCTCGCAGAGTATAGGAACAGGTATTTAGATAATACAAATATTGGTTAATACACTTAATTTACAGGAGCGCGTGGTTTAGATACTCTGACCGCCCACGCACCACGGAGTGACCCATGGATCTGAGTGAGTCCATTACCTACCACATCACCAAGACCGGCAATGTGCTGCGCCAGCTCACCGCCCGGCGCATCAGGGATGCGGGTATCGATCTTACGCCCGAGGAATCCGTGCTGATGAACCAGCTCTGGGAGAGCGACAACCGGAACATATCCGAGTTGAACCTCTGGTCGGTGAAAGAGCCCTCTACGATGACCCGCCAGATCGATCACCTGGTGAGGAAAGGCTATGTCACGCGCAGCCACGGTGTGGAGGATCGCCGCACGGTGTACGTGAAGCTCACCGCGCAGGGCCGGAAGCTGAAGAAGACGTTCGAGAAAACGCGGGTATCCTGCCTGGACAGCGACCTGATAGACATTTCACCGCGGGACGCGGAAAAGTTACTGGCGCTGTTGATTGCAACGCGGGTCAAGGCCCAGGAGGAACTGCATGGCACGCGCTGACGGTTCCGCAGCCCGCGCCCTCGTGCGCGCCCGTTGCGCTCGCAGGGGATGCCCGGGCGCCGCGCTACACTAGCCTGGGGGCCGCAGTTTCAGGCCGACGGCGACGATGTGCTCGCCATCGATATCCTTGACCACCAGTTTAACCGGGCCGAGCCTGACCTGGTCGCCCACCACGGGCTTGCCGTGGAACTGACTGACCAGATACTGCTCGACCGTCATCTCTGCGCTGTCGGGATTGACAGCGAAACCGTAGGCCTGGGCGACGTCGGCCAGCCTGGCCTGCGGCTGCAGGACGAACTCGCCGAAGAAGCGACTCGATTCCAGCGATGGCGTGTGTGCCGCCGGTGCGAAAATACGCCCCAGCGCCGCGCGTGCGCTGCTGCCTGCCAGGATCATCACCTGGTCGTCGCAGGCCAGTTCGTGCCGCTGCATCCCCTCCAGCAGCACGCCCTTGCGCACGATGCCGACAACCTGGCTGCCCTCGGCAGCCGGCAGGCGGTCGATGGTGCGGCCCACCGCGCGACTCCCCGCCAGCACCGGGTAGACCAGCAGCTCCTTGTCCTGGTCGTGTTTCAGCGTCAGGTGCAGGTATTCCGGGCTCCTGGCCGTTGGCGGCAGCTCTATGCGCAGCCACCTGGCGACCGGCGCGATGGTCCAGCCCTGCAACACCAGCGAGATCAGCACGACAAAAAAGACCAGCTCGAAGTATGTCTGTGTGTGTTCCAGGCCTGCCAGCGAGGGAAACAGCGCCAGGATGATGGGTACCGCGCCACGCAGGCCGCACCAGCCGATGAACACCTGTTCACGCCAGGGGAAGTGGAATGGCAGCAGTGACACCATGACGGCGACTGGCCTGGCGAGAAAGATCAGCACCAGGGCAACAGCCACCGCCGGAAGGACAATGGGTACCAGGTTGGCCGGTGTAATCAGCAGCCCGAGCATCAGGAACATGCCAATCTGGCTCAGCCAGGCCATGCCGTCGTGGAAGCGATGGATGTCGTTGCTGTAGGGCAGCGGCGTGTTGCCGGCGATAACCCCGGCGATGAAGATCGCCAGGAAACCGCTGCCCTGCCACAGGTTGGTCAGTCCGAACAGGCTGATGCCGCCTGCCAGGGCCAGCAGGGGATAGAGCGAGGACGGCAGCGGCAGCCGCCTGAGCATTTGCGCGAGCAGGTAGCCGCCGCTGATTCCGAAGACGAGGCCCAGGCCCATCTGGCGCACCAGCTCGGTCACGATAGTCCAGGCCTTGCTGCCGTCGCCGCTCAGCTGCAGGATCTGCACCAGGGTGATGGTGAGGAAAATGGCCATGGGGTCGTTGGACCCGGACTCGATCTCGAGCGTGGCGCCGGTGCGTTCGTTCAATTCCAGCCCCGCGCTGCGCAGCAGCCCGAACACCGCCGCGGCGTCGGTAGAGCCGACGATGGCGCCAATCAACAGCCCCTCCTGCCATGACAGTCCCAGGATGAGGTGCGCCGCAAAGCCCGTTATCGCGGCGGTGATCACCACGCCGAGAGTGGCCAGCGACAATGCCGGCTTCAGGCTCACGCGGAAGCTGTCCCTGCGTGTACCCAGTCCCCCATCGAAGATGATGATGGCCAGCGCCACGTTGCCGAACAGGAAGGCCAGGCCAAAATCGTCGAAGCGTATGCCACCCGGGCCGTTCTCGCCGGCGAGCATGCCCAGCACCAGGAACACCAGGAGAATGGGTGCGCCGGTGCGGCGCGTCAGCACGGTGGCCACGACGCAGAGCAGGGCCAGGATGGCGGCCCAGAATATATTTTGGTAGATGACCTCGATCGTCATGCGGTGTCCCGATACGCAGGCGTGTCGCGCCGTAACCGGCCGGAGTTCGCGTCGCCCGCGCTGTCCGCCCCCCCCCCTTGGTTAAGGGTCAGTATACGTGATGCAACAGCACGCGTACGAAGGGTTCACCCCGCCGGCCGAGCGACTTCCCGGGGGCCGAACACCGCCGTCACCGGTGCAGGGAAATGATCTGGCCGCAATCAGGCGACGCCGCGCCGCGCAGCACGGCCTGGTAGGCCTGCACCACCGCTTCCGGACCCGCCGCGCGCACCACTTTCAGCCAGGCGTCGCTGTCGGCGCGGAACCGCACGTAGTCCGCGCCCAGCCGCCGCATGAGTTCGGCAGCGCCCAGCTCGGCGCCGCGTGTCTGGATGTGCCCCGGCGCGAAGAAGAATTCCGGGGTCGCGCCGGGCAGGCCCTCAACGGAACCCATTTCCTCGTAGTGCGTGGCGCCCACCCGGCAGGAGTATTTCATATTGTCGCCGTAGTGCCGGTGCAACTGGCCGAGCACCTCGGCGCTGCCGGCCATGTCAACCGATACCACCGGCTGCGCGGCGTCGAGGGTGGCAATGTCCCCGTAGGTCAGCACACGGTCGTAAAAGCCCAGGCTGTTGCAAAAGTCCACATTGCGTGGCGAGGTCAGGCCGATGCAGGTCAAGCTGCCGCGCCTGGCCAGGCAGTGCGCCAGCGCGATACTGGTCTTGCTCGAGGCGCTGGTGACCAGGCAGGCCGTGGCGCCGTGGTTGTCGCTGACGTCGAGGAAATCCTCCACCAGCCACGAGGTCATGTACAAGCCGCGCAACAGGCTGTCCTGGTCCTCGCGCTGCGGGTCGTAAACGGGATTCGCCGCGGCGCGGTCGAAGCGCGCATAAACCGGGGCGTACTCCGCCCGGTGCGGGGAGACATCGACGAAATGCTCCTGGCGCACCTGGCCGGCGAGAATCTTCAGGTGCGTGCTCATGGGAAAGAACCCCCACACCCGCTCACCGACCGCGATGTCCGGGTGCGCGGAAGCGGCGACATCCGCCCAGCCCATGGCGGGAATGCGTCCCCAGCCGTCCTGGGCGGGGAAAAAGCCCCAGTAGCCGAGCAGGTCTCCGGATGCGGCGTAGGATATATTGTTCGCGGTCAGGGCCTGCCGGTCGATTTGCAGCAGGACCTCGTTGGCCGCCAGTCGGTCGTCCATTGTCTCGCTCACCAGCCGGGTTTGCGACCAGTCGTCCCGGCGCACCTCCAGAGTCTGTACAGTTGTCATGGTGGTATCTCCTGGATAGTTGGCTGGTTGCCGCGGTGTCCTGCAGCAGCTCAGCATTACGGGGCGGGCAAGGCTAGTAGCCGGACTGCCCCTGCATGATGCGCGCATAGAACTCCCTGCTGAGCGCCTCGTAGCGCCGCGCGCGGGGTTTGCGCACGTAAATCACATCCGCCCCGACCCGGTCGGGGTGGTAGGCCTGCTCGCGCAACTCGCCCTTGAGCAGCTTGAACGTGGCCGTGGTCTGCGCCGAATGCAACACGCGTATGAATACCGGTTGCGCATAGGGTGGCAACTCCGCTTCGACCAGGGCCTGGAAAGCCGCCAGGTCCAGCGTGTCGTGCGCGGGTAACTCAAAGGCCACCATGCCCGCCCTGCCCTCAACGCCGGGGATCTCCACACCGTAGACATTGGCCATGTCGATCTGCGGGTGGGTGTTGATCACCTCGGCGACCTCGTTGGTGGAGACATTCTCCGCGCGCCAGCGATAGGTGTCGCCGGTACGGTCGACAAACTGGTAGTGTTTGATACCCATGGCGAAACCGACGTCGACCTGGCGAATGAGGTCGCCGGTATTGAACCAGCGATCACCGGGTTTACGGACGTCGTGCAGTATCTTGCGCTCGGTGGCCTGGCGATCGGTATAGCCCTCGAATTTGGTCATGTCGGTGATCTCGGCCAGCAGCAGGCCGGGTTCGCCCACAGGGACCTCGATACAGCGGCCGTTGGCGTCGCGCACGATCTCGTCGTTGTGCACGTCGTACTGCACCAGGGTGACCGGGGTGAACGAGGCGCCGATGGTCTTGTCCTTGTTCAACAGGTTGACGAAGGTGACATTGCCCTCACTGGAACCGTAGATCTCGCAGATGCGCTCCACCCCGAAACGCAGCTTGAAGCTATCCCATACGTCCGGCCGCAGCCCGTTGCCGAGCATTTTTTCCAGCGGGTTGTCGGCGTCATCGGGCGACTCGGGCTGCGCAGCCAGGTAGCGGCACAGCTCGCCGACGTAGACAAAGGCGTTGGTGTGGTGTTCCCGCACCTCGTCCCAGAACTGCGTCGCGGAAAAGTGCCGGCGCAGGAATATCGAGGCGCCGCCGCCGATAAAGCTGCAAAAACCCGGCCCCAGCCCGGTGAGGTGGTAGATCGGCAGGCACAGGTAGAGTCGGTCGCCGGGCCGCAGGCGGTAACCGGCGGGGCCCAGCGCTCTGCCGATGAGCAGCAGTTTGCGGTGTACCACGATGGCCGCCTTGGGCAGGCCCGTGGTGCCGGACGTAAACAGGTACAGGGCGTTGTCACCTGCGCGGATATCGCGGGTGACCGCGAGGTTGTGCTCGGGCATCTGCGCCAGCGCCGGCCCGACATCCTCGGCCCAGCCGGGCGCCGCCGCGGAGCCGCCATCTGCCACCCAGAAAACCCGCTCGCTGTCCAGTGCGAGCCCAGCGCGCACCTCGTCCAGCACGGCCGCGCGCTCCTCGCCGACGATGCAGGCGCGGCAGTCGGTGGCCGCAAAGCAGTGCTGCAGGGCGTGCCCGCTGAGGCTGTTGTTGAGCAGCGCCGCGCAGGCGCCCAGCTTGGTGATGGCGATGACGGCGAGAAGAAACTCCGCGCGGTTTTCCATAAAGACCGCCACGCAGTCGCCGCGCCCGATGCCGCGCTGTTGCAACAGGTGCGCCAGTTGATTGGCCTCGGCGTTGAACTGCGAGTAGGTCCACTCGCGCCCCTCGAACAACAGCATGCAGTGGTCCGGAAAGCGCGCGACACTCTGTTCGAACAGGCGCCCGAGCGAGTCCTTTTCCTCGTCGTCGGGCACGCCGCGGCGCAGCGCGGGCAGCACCGCGCGCAGTTCGCGCGTGACGCGCGCGGCTTCCCTGGCGGTCGACAGCAGCCCCATGTCAGCTGGCGTAGCGCCGCGCCAGGTTCTGCATCACCGCGTGAAACTCCTGCATCGTCTCCTCCAGGATATGCGCCACACTTTCTACCTTGTCGATGCGACCGCAGACCTGGCCGGTGAGCGGAATGGCCGCTTCCAGGTCGCCACCGAAGTATAGATCGAGAATATTGGCCATGTTCTCCATGACATTGAAGCTGCCCATCAGTTCCAGTTCGCCCGTGCGCTGCGTGCGCAGGGCGCGCAGCGCCGGCCGCGACCGCTGGTTGAGGAAGACGGTATCGGTGGAGCCGGCGCCGACGATGGCGTCTTTCCAGTTGTCGTGCACCGGCGATTCGGCGCTGGACACCATGCGCGTCCCCATCTGTACACCCTCCGCGCCCATGGCGAAGGCGCCGGCCATGGATACGCCGTCGCAGATGCCACCGGCGGCAATAATCGGCAGGTCGGTGATGGCGCGTACCTGGGGCAGCAGCACCATCGTGGAAACCGGGCTGGGATTCTTGAAACCGCCGCCCTCGCCGCCCTCGACAACCAGGCCGTCCACGCCCGCGTCCAGCGCTTTCTTCGCCATGTCCAGGGTGGGCACGACGTGGAATACGGTGATGCCCGCCTGCTGGAACACCTCGGTGCACAGATCGGGGCTGCCCGAGGACGTGGTGACGAAGCGGATGCCCTGATCGATGACGAAGTCGATGGCCTCCGCCCCCTTGACGAAGGCCAGGGCCACGTTCATGCCGAAGGGCCTGTCGGTCAGCTCGCGCATCCTGGCCACCTCGGCCTTGACCTTGTCGAATTCCCCCGAGGAGGTCTCAATAATGCCCAGGCCACCGGCGTTGCTCACCGCCGCGGCGAGTTGCGAGCGGGCGATCCAGCCCATGGGCGCCTGCACGATGGGGTATTTCGCGCCGGTAAGCCGGGTGATACGGGTGTCGATCGACAGGTCCGTCATTGCAGTGATTCTCCTCTACTCGGGGTCAGGTCTTACAAAACACACTCACAGCCCGTTCCCGCCAGTGCGGTGTCCACGCGCGAGCGATCCGTGGGCGCCAGGGCCTGGTACTGCTCACGAATCCAGCGCAGGCATTTCGCCTGGTAGGGGAACGTCTGCTGGGTCCAGGCGGCGCCGTCGATCTGCGCCTGCCAGGTAGGTTCTCCCGCCTCGGCCGCCGCTGCGTTGGCCAGCAGGGCCGGGGCGTAGACGCGACCGATTTCGGCCAGCAAACCGCGCAGGGTGTCGGGTTGCTCCTCCAGCGCCCGCCAGTCGTCATCGCCCGGCTCCAGGCCGCTCAGGTCCTCCATGCGGTCCACCCAGGCCACCGTGCGCGGGGACAATTCGTGGGCGATCGCCCGCGGCGTCGGGTCGAAGCCGATCAGTTGCGTGAGCTGGCCGAGCAGGCCGAAATCCCCCGCACCGGGCCGGGCACCGAGAACAAAAGGCTGGCACTGCAGGTGCGCCTCCATGGCGGCGAGGAAGCGGCGGTAGCTGGCGTCTATTACCGCTGCGGTAATGTCGTTGGATCCCACCACGTAGAGGCGGCCGATCTGGCGCTCACTGAAGGCCGCCTTGAATTGCGCCAGCGCGTCCGGGGCCAGCGTCACGTCCATGGTCAGGGGCAGTAGTGTGCCGGCGTTGTCGGCATCTTCTGCGGGATACCAGCGATAGTGGAACATGAACTTCGTGCACCACTCGTCGGCGAAATCCTCCACCAGGTAATCGATGAACGCCAGCGCGGGATCGGTGGGCAGCACCGAGCGCCCGCTGTAGTCCTGTTCGAGCTGGCGAAGAATCGGGCTGGAATCACAGCGAGGCTGGATGTCGCCCTCCCCGTTCTCAAACAGGAACGTCGGGTGCAGCGTCGGCCGCGGTCTCTCCAGGCCCAGGGCCTCGAGCACCTGCGCCGGGTCCCCCCAGGTGATGGCGTGGGGAATGCGGCGGTAGCGCAGCAGGGCGAGCATCTTGCGCGTATAGGGCGAACCTGTGCCGCCAATCAGACGCAGGCGCTTTTCCTCGGGCATGGTGCCTCCAGCGAAGTATCAAATAGGCTCCGGCGCCGCGGCGGCGTATGTCCGGGCGGTTATATTGTCATAAACCGTGCCATAAAGTCACGCATGAGCGCGTGCAAGCGTGCAGTTTCTGCGACAGGCTGCTCTGGTGACCTGGTGTTCTACACTAGTGGTGAGAAAGAAGACATCGCAGGCTCAACCAGGAGAGAACCGATGGGACCGAGATGTGCACTGACCGTTCTGCCGCTACTCGTCGTCATGTTGGCTGGATGCGGGAGCGACAATTCACAAAGTACAGAAAATGCTGCCGACAACGCGGCGGAGCAATCCGGAACAAGCAGCCCCACGGCACACGCCGAAGAGGATTTGGCTCCATCCTCCGTCCCCGAGGTCGACCTGGCAGCAGCCTGTCCGGAGTCTGACCAGACCGTTGCGGGACTGTGTACCGGCATGAGCGTGGCGGAAGCCGAAGCCGCGATCCGGGCGTATGCGCCCACCATGCCCATGGCGCACACACGCAGCGCTTTTCGCTACAGCGATGGTGTGGAACGACTGTCGACGGCAACCTACGTCAGTGAAATCCAGGCCGAGAGCAGTCACCCGGATGAGGGATTCAGCGTGTATTTCACGGCGCCTCCCGGGGAACCTCGGGTAAAAATGATCAAACGCTGGCAGGGAGCCGAGGGCGCCAACCTGCCGCCGATGGCGGTCTATATCAACGCAATGATCGACAAGTATGGGGAACCGGTGCTCAACGCCTCCGTGCCGCAGGGTTCCCGGCCCTCGGTCATTCTGCGCTGGCACTTCCCGGCCGACGCAGCGCTCTGCGCGGATGTGGGACCGCAGGGCTGGGTCGTCGGCATGCACCAGGCCGCCACCATTGACTATGTGGCGCGCTTGCGCGCGGCCGGGCAGGAGCCGGAGACATGCGCGTCGATCCTGCAGGCGCGATTGACGGCCCCCTCGGAGGACGTCTCGGTGACCCATGTGCAGATGGAACTGTCTGACCTGGCCCTGGGTGCGACGTCGGCCACGGCAACGCTGGCATGGCTTGACGAGACGGAACAGGAAGCGCGGCGGGCACGCCTGGAGAACGCGGAGGCGCCGCGCTTGTAGCGGCGCGAGGCCCGCACCCTGCCCGCCGCCCCAACGCGACCGCTGACCCAAATTGGATAGCGCAACGTCTGAACCGGAGCCCGCCGCATGGACAATAATCGCTGTCTGCGCCGCGACCAGACGCGGCGCCAGACCGGCTGGCAACCGCGCGAGGATGGTGTATGGGTTACCTCAACAGAGCAGAGCTTGCAGCGCGACCCGCGGCCGGCCCCGGCGCGGGCGGCGCGGCAGCAGACGCCACACGGCTCGGTGACCTGTGTGCGGCGGCAGCCCTGTCACCGGCCTGGACGCCAGCGCGGGAGCGACTGCCGCAGGCGTCCGGCCAGTACCTCGTACTGTTGCGCACCGAGAACTACCGCCTGATGCATTTCGACGCGGCGGATTCGATGTTCGAACCCCGCAGCCTCAGCGCTTCCGTCACGCACTGGGCCTCCCTGCCCGCGCTACCCCGGGAATAGCCTCCGCCACGGCAATGCGGGCCAGCGAGCCGCGGACCGCAACTACACCAGCCGGCTGCTGTAGGCACGCGGCAGGTGACAGCGACACCCGCGCCCACTACGCTGTACTCGAATCAGACTGTCATGGAGTAACTGGATGCATCCGCAGGACAAGATAATCGTCGTCACCGGCGCCGGCAGCGGGATCGGCAAGGCCCTGGTAGCGAAATTTCTCGACGCAGGGGCGCGCGCGGTGGTCGGCGTCGACATCAATGCAGATACCAGCGAGGCCACTGCGCAGGAACTCGGCTGCATACCCATGACCGCTGACGTGGCGCGCGAGGATGACGTGCTGCGCGTTATCGAGGAAACCGAACGGGATATCGGTCCCATCGACCTGTTCTGCTCCAACGCCGGCGTCGGCGCCGGCGCCAGCGAACAATCGCCAAACGAGGAGTGGCAGTTTTGCTGGGATGTCAACGTTATGGCCCACGTGTACGCGGCGCGGCACCTGGTGCCCAGGATGATCCAGCGCGGCGGCGGCTACCTGCTCAACACCGCCTCGGCAGCCGGTCTGCTCAACCAGTTGGGCGGCGCGGCCTACGGTGTCACCAAACACGCGGCGGTGGGCTTTGCCGAATGGCTGGCGATGACCTACGCCCACCAGGGCATCGGCGTCTCGGTGCTCTGCCCCCAGGCAGTGCGCACGGCAATGACGGAAAACGTCGAGGACACCAGCACCCAGGCGGCGGCGACGGACGGCATGATGGAACCCGCGGCCTTGGCCGATATCGTCCTCGAACACCTGCAACGCGACGCGTTCCTGATCCTCACACATGAAGAGGTGCGCCAGTACATGCAGCGCAAGTCCACCGACTACGATCGCTGGATCGGCGGCATGAACCGCCTCTACCGTCGCCTCTCCGGCGCAGAGTGACGCGGTTCCGGCCATGGATAGCTCTCTCCTGCCGCTGACCGTCTACGGCTCCAACCTGTCCTATTTCACCGGCAAGCTGGAGATGTACCTGCGCCTCAAGGGTATCGGCTACCGCCTGGAGGCGATGACTACACGCACCGTCATGCCGCGGGTGAAACGCGAGACCGGCACCACCCAGATGCCCGCGGTGAAGCTCGCCGACGGGCGCTGGATGTCCGATACCACGCCGATGATCGCCTGGCTCGAGCAACAGCAACCGGACCCGCCCATCATCCCCGTGGAGCCGCAACAGCGTTTCTTTTGCCTGTTGCTGGAGGACTACGCCGACGAGTGGCTGTGGCGGCCGGCCATGCACTACCGCTGGTACTGGGACGAGGGCGCCCTGTTGCAGAGCCGCCACCTGGCCGACGAACTCGCCTGCGACATGACTGCGCCGGGCTTCCTCAAACGCTGGATGATTCGCCGGCGCCAGCGCGGCGGCTACACCCGCGGCGACGGCATCGACGAGAATAATCGCGCCCAGGTCGAGGCGATCTACCTGCGCAACCTGGACTGGCTGCAGTCGCTGCTGGCGGGTCGTGATTACCTGCTGGGGAACAGTCCCAGCCTGGCCGATGTCGCTTTCATGGGGCCGTTTTTTCGCCATTTCTCCCAGGACCCGGTCGCCGCGGAAATCATGCGCCAGCGCGCACCAGCAGTGTGGGCCTGGGTGGCGCGGCTGTGGAATTGCGCGCCTGCTCAGGTGACCGGGGACTGGCTGTCCGGTGTACCGGAGGACTGGGGCCCCTGCCTGGACGATATCGGCCAGGCCTACCTGCCCTACCTGTGCCAGAATATCGCCGCCGTGCGCTCAGGAGAGAAGCGTTTCAGTCCCACGGTGGACGGCGTCACCTACGAGCGTGCGCGCACCTCGCGTTACCGCATCTGGTGCCTGGAGCAACTGCGCGACCATTTCCAGGCCCTGCCGGCGGACTGCCAGGGCCCAGTGCAGGCGCGCCTCGACCGGCACGCCTGCTGGGAACCCATGTGGCGCGTGGAGAACCTCGACAGCGGCGTCAACCGCCATGTGACGCCACCCTTCGGCTGCAGCGACAAGATGCTGCAGGTGCATACGTAAGACGGAGTAAACATGAAAAAGTCCCTGCTGGTTGTCGTGCTCGTCCTCGTTGCCATCGGTGCTGTCCTGTACAGCCAGCGTGCCGGCCTGTCCATGCGCATCTTCGAACGCGGCGCCGGCGCCGCGATGACCTCGGACCCCACCGCCGAACTGGACGACGGCCTGCACGTGCTGTTGTGCGGCGCCGGCGGCCCGCTGCCGGACCCGAAGCGTTCCGGACCGTGTGTGGCGGTGATCGCCGGCGAGCACTTCTTCGTGGTCGACGCGGGTACCGGCGGCCTGCGCAACCTGGTCGGCCTGCGCTACCCCGTCGGGCGCATCGAGGCGGTGTTATTGACGCACTTTCACTCCGACCACATCGACGGCCTCGGCGAGATGGCGACGATCCGCTGGGTCAACGGCGCCAATACCGAGCCGCTGCCAGTGATCGGCCCCAGCGGCGTCGAACGCGTGGTAGACGGTTTCAACCTGGCCTATGCGCAGGACGGCGGATACCGCCACGCGCACCACGGCGCCACGGTCGCGCCCACCTCGGGCTTCGGCATGCGCGCGCAGGCGTTTGCGTCGCCCGCCGCCGGTGAACTGCACACGGTATTCGAGCAGGGAGCGCTGACTGTCCAGGCGCTGGCGGTGGATCACACGCCAGTCAGTCCCGCCGTCGGCTATTTGTTCAGCTACAAGGGTCGCAGCGTGCTGATCAGCGGCGATACCGCGAAATCGGCCAATCTGCAGCAGTTCGCCGAGGGAGTGGACCTGCTGGTACACGAGGCCCTGGCGCCCAATATCGTCGGCACGATGAGTGAGGTCGCGACCCGGGTCGGCAATGGCGGCATGGCAAAAATCACCCGTGATATCCTCGACTACCACGCGAGTCCGGTGGAGGCCGCCCAAACGGCCCGCGACGCGGGTGTCGGGCACCTGCTTTACTACCATATCGTGCCGCCACTGGTATTGCCGGGCATGGCCGCGGCGTGGCTGGAGGGCGTCGACGAGGTCTTTCCCAACCACACGCTGGGCGAGGACGGCACCGCCTTCTCCCTGCCCGCCGGTTCCAGCGAAATCGTGATGACCAGCGCCGGCGGCCTCTAGTAACAGCGCGCTGCGCACGGCCGCACACGGGGAGCCTGCAGCGGAAAAAAGTCGAACGCGCCAGGCAGCTGTGGCCCGCGCGGGTGTACTGGATGCACTCCCTGGGGGATGACCACGAGGGAAGACGGGACGCGCCGGACTGAACGCCGGCACAGCCCCGCTGCGGTTTCAGGCGGCCTTGGACCTGGCGGAGCCCTCCCCGGCCGGCGCATTCACCAGCTCAATGAAACGGCGCTGCTGGTGGTCCGCGTCGCCAAACAGCGTGTTGATGATCATCAGCCGCTTGACGTAGTAGCCCAACGCCAGTTCATTGGTCATGCCCATACCGCCGTGCAGTTGGATGGCCTCGCCGCCGATGTGTTTGCCCGCCCTGCCTACCATGACTTTCAGCGCGAGCAGCGAACGCTGCGCATCCTCACTGCCGGCGTCGGCGGCGCACACCGCACGGTACAGCAGCGAGCGACAGTTTTCGCAGGCGGCGAAGGTGTCCACCAGGCGGTGTTGCAGGGCCTGGAAGCTGCCGATAGCGACGCCGAACTGTTCGCGCGTCTTGCAGTATTCCAGTGTCGTCGCATTGAGGAATTCCATGGCGCCCAGGGCCTCCGCGCACACGGCCAGCATGGCGGCGTCGATTACCGCGCGCATGGCGCTGTAACCCTCGCCGGGCTCACCGACCAGCGCCTCGGCCGCCACATCGGTAAAGCGAATGTTGGCGGCTTCACGGCCATCGGTCATGCGGTAGCTGGTGCGTTCCACCCCTTGCGCCGTGGCATCGACGAGGAATAGCGTAATACCCGCCTCGTCCGCCTGGCCGCCAGCGCTGCGCGCGGCGACGATCAGCTTCTGTGCCGCGCCGCCATTGAGCACCACGGTTTTCTCGCCGCTGATGTGCCAGCCGCCGTCGCGCTCGACGGCGCGTGTGGCTATGTCACTGAGGGCGTAACGGCTGTGCCGTTCGAGATAGGCGAAAGCGCCCTGCAATTCGCCGCCGATGATCTGCGGGATGTACTGCGCCTGCAGTTCGCCACTGGCTGCGGCCTGCAACAGGCCGCCGAACAGCAGCACCGTGGGGAGGTAGGGTTCGGCCACGAGGCCGCGACCGAACTCGTGCATGATCACCATGCTGTCCACCGGCCCGCCGCCGAAACCCTCGTGCTCCTCGGCAAAGGGGATGGACAGCCAGCCCAGCTCGGCGAACTGCGCCCAGTGCTGGGCACTGAAGCCGTGCTCCAGGGCGACGGTGGCGTTGCGCTGGTCGAACGCGTAATTGTCCTCGACGAAACGCGCGATGCTGTCGCGGATCAGGACCTGTTCTTCGCTCAGGTTGAAATTCATGCTCGTCCTCCTACAGGCCCAGTGCGTACTTGGCGGTGATGTTTTTTTGCACCTCGTTGGAGCCGCCGTAGATCGACGAGGCGCGGCCGCGGAAGTACATCTTTTGCGCGTAGTCCGCGTAGGCATGCCCCAGCTGCGCGGGGCTGAGATCGCCCTGCAGGGTGCCGCTGTAATAACCGGCGATATCCATGCGCAGTTCCTGTAGCGTCTGCTGGATCTCCGTGCCCTGCAACTTCAGCAGTGAGGACTCGGGTCCCGGGGGCTTGCCTTCGGCAATATCCGCCAGGGCGCGCAGCTCGGTGTATTCCAGGGCCATCAGCTCGATCTCCACCTGCGCCAGGCGCGCGGCGAATTGCGCATCGTCGAGCAGGCTGACGCCGCCGTTGACCTCCTGGCGCGCCAGCTCGCGCAGTTCGGTCAGCGCGCGTTTGGAATCGGCCACCTCGGCGATGGACAGGCGCTCGTGCACCAGCAGCGACTTGGCGTAGGTCCAGCCCTTGCCCTCCTCTCCGATGCGGTTGGCCACGGGCACCCGCACGTTGTCGAAAAACACCTCGTTCAGGTGGTGGAACCCGTCGATGGTCTCGATCGGGCGTACGGTGATGCCCGGAGAGTTCATGTCGATGAGCAGGAAACTGATCCCTTCCTGCTTGCGCCCGGAGCTGTCGGTGCGCACCAGGCAGAAGATCCAGTCGGCGTGCTGGGCGTAGGTCGTCCAGATCTTGCTGCCGCTGACGACGTACTCGTCGCCATCGCGCTCCGCGCGGGTCTTCAGCGACGCCAGGTCGGAACCGGCCCCGGGTTCGGAATAACCCTGGCACCACCAGTCCTGGCTGTTGAGGATGCGCGGCAGGTAGTGTTGCTTCTGCTCCTCACTGCCGTAGGCAATGATCACGGAGGCGACCATCACCACGCCGAAGGCTACCGGCTCCGGCGCGCCCGCCGCGGCGCGTTCGGAGTTCCAGATGAAGGTTTGCGTCACGCTCCAGCCGGTACCGCCGTATTCGACCGGCCAGTTGGGCGCCATCCAGCCCCGGGCGTTGAGGCGGTGATGCCACTCGATCATTCCCTCCTTCATGCTGGTGTGATCGGCGATCTTCGCCTTCAGTTCGTCGTCCCAGGCCTCGGCGAGGAACGTCCTTACCTCGTCGCGGAAGGCCAGCTCCTCGTCGGTCAGTCGGGTATCCATGATCTCTCTCCTGTTACTTTGCGGGACGGCCAGGGACCGTCCGGCGGCTCACTATAATTGGCGGTATTGCCATCGGCAATACGCCTGCGCGCCCGGGCCGGGAATTACCTGGACGCAAGTTGTCGCTGGATTTCGCGGGCAAACAGCCACAGGCGATCCTGCCCCCACAGGGCCAGCAACGGCTCGCCCTGCGCATCCAGCAGGCGAAAACTGGGCACGCCCCAAAGCCCGGCGGCGTACATGGCCTGGCGGTTGTCCTCCAGGATACCCTGCCAGGCAGGGTCGCCGAGGTGGGTCTGGGCCTCGCGCCAGGACAGGCCCGCGCGTTCCACCACCTTGCGCAGTCCGCGGGGGGTGTTCGTGTTGACACCGTCGGCAAACGCGCAGGACAGGAAAGCGCTGATCAGCGCGTTGCCCCGCCCCTGCTGCTCCGCCCAGGGCCACAGGGAGTACGCGCGCCGCGCCGGCTCGCCGATCGGGTCGTAGAAATTGCCGTAGGGCACGCCGGCTGCGCGCGCCTCCCTGGCCGCGTCAAAGAAAATGTACATACCCTTCTGCCGTGTCGCCGGCACGCCGCGCATGACCATGGGCAGCACCGGGCGCACCCGCGGCGTGACACCGGTCGCCGCAGCGAGGGCCAGTGCGCGGTCAAAACTGATCGCCGTGTAGGGGCTGCGCAGGGAAGGATAGATTTCCAGGGTGAGACTGCCGTCGTCGCGCAGCGGGCCGGTTTCGATGCCGGGACGCTCCACCAACGGCGTCTCACCTACACGGCGGTCCGCGCCCAGTGAGGCCAGGCGGCTTTCCAGGTGGTACAGCCGGTCCACCCCCCAGTACCACTCCTTCGCGTAATGGAACATCGCGCCGGAGTAGTGTCCCAGCTCGGCGATGCGCGCATCGCCCGCGGCGACGCGACTGCTGCATGCCGCAGCGTCCGCCCGCCCGTGTTTCTGCGCCAGCTCATCCAGGGCTGCGCGGTCCGCGCGCCACAGGGCGTCGCCCACCGCCGCCGCACAGGCGGCAAACTGCGTGTCGTCCTGGGCGGCGAGAATCTCCCGCGCCAGTGCGAACAGGGCTGCGTCCGGCGCGGCTGCGTCGCCGGGAAAGTCGAGGCCGTAGTGCGGCGCCACGTGCCGTGAATCGTAGCGCGACAGGCGCAGCAACAGGTCAGGTTCCGGCAGGTTCCTGCCGTGCGGACCGCTGACCAGGTGGCAGGCCAGTTCGATGTCATAGCGTGCGGCGAGCTGCTGCAGCAGCTGCGCGGCCAGATGGCTGTAGCCATCGTCGACCTGGTGGAAGTACTCGACCCGGTGCGGCCGGCCCTGCCGCTGGCGCTCCCGCTCCAGCCGCGCACGCTGCCGTTGCAGCCGCTGCGGCCGCGACAGGCGCGTCATCAGCCTGGAGGTGGTCCAGCGCAGCAATCGCCCCGGATCCATGGTGGCGGCGCCACCCTGCTCCCTGAATTGCTGCGTCATGTCGCGGCCCTCCCCCACTCACCCCGGCTGCGCGGCGGCGCGCCGCGCGGCGGCGAGGAAGATGACCAGCATGATGATTTCCACGCCGATCATCTGCAGCGCGAAGGGCGCGCCCTGCAGGGTCGCCAGGGTACGAAACAGCGCCGCGCCGCCGACCAGCGCCGCGGGGGTGTACAGCAACACCGCCTGCCTGCGTAGTACGCCGAGCAGGCCAAAGACGCCGGCAACGACGAAAAAGGCCGCGAGGTCGCTGATCTGGGTGCTGCGGCCGATGCCTTCCAGCATATCCATACCCAGCCCGGCCGCGGCGCCGGGCGCGTCGAACAACCAGCGCGCGCCGCTGAGCAACAGCAGGAACGAGGCGAGGATGGCGAGGCCTTTTATGACTTTATCGAGCATGTACACAGACTCCTGTAGCGGGTTTTGACAACGGGGTGTGGTCTTGCGGACTGCGTCACTGGTCCGGGCAGAGCACCTGGCGCAACATCGCGTCGACCAGTTCCACCGCCGCCTGGCGATCCAGTCCCTGGTGCTCGCGCAGCCGGTTCCAGGTCTCGAAGGACGCGATGGCGTCGACCATTTCGCGCCTGGATGCGTTCAATGACTGCAATTCCGGCAGCCAGTCCTCGAGGTCATTGCGGATCTGTCGTTGCGTGCGCGCGTACTGTTCGCGCAGCACCGCGTAACGCCATAACTGGGCCTTGGTGGACAGGAACAGCGGCCCCACCTCCTCATAGGCCAGGGCGTGTTGTTCCACCGCGTGCAGCAGGCGCTCGCGCAGCGAACCCTGGCGGTCACCACCGGCGAAAAGGCCCTGGTAGCGCTCGCGCACCACGCTGTCGATGGTCGCGTAGAGACTCTCCATATCGGAAAAGTGGCGGAACACGGAGCGAATACCGACCCCGGCCCGCTCCGACACCTGCTGCGCTGTCGGCACCAGTACGCCCTCGACGACCAGGCCCAGCATTGCATCGATAATGGCCTGCCGGCTGCGCTCGCTGCGCAGCCGCCGACCGTCGACGGCATTCGTCGTACCTGGCTGTGTCATGCGGATTCCCGGGTAGCGCGGCGTAATCCCTAATGACAGCATATGTGCCATATGTTTGCAAGGCGGCGACCTGGCGACGCAGCTGGAATGCGGCGGACAGCGGCACTCGACGCCGCGCTGTACCAGGCCCGCGCAGGCACGGCGCGCTTGCAAGCGTCATGTTCGTCGTTCAATCTGCGCGTTTTTGTCAGGGAGTGGCGCGAGCATGGCACTGCGCGTGGGCATCAACGGTTTCGGACGCATGGGCCGCCTGGTGATGCGGGCGGCCTGGGACTGGCCGGACGTCGAATTTGTACACATCAACGAACCAGCCGGGGACTGCGCGTCGCTGGCCCACCTGCTCAGTTTCGACTCGGTGCACGGGCGCTGGCGCCACGAGGCCGTGGCGGACGCGCAGGGTATCGCGGTGGACGGGCGCAGTATCGGTTGTACGCACAACGACGGCATCGCGGACACCGACTGGTCACAGTGCGACCTCGTGCTGGAGGCCTCGGGCGCCTGGAACCGGCGCGAGGCGCTACAGGCCTACCTGGACCAGGGTGTGGAGCGCGTCGTGGTCACCGCGCCGGTGCGCCACCCCGAGGTCCTGAACATCGTGCTCGGTGTCAACGACGCGCTGTTCGATCCCGGCCTGCACCCCATCGTCACCGCGGCGTCCTGCACCACCAACTGCCTGGCCCCGGTGGTCAAGGTCATACTGGACCACCTCGGTATCGAGCGCGGCACCATGACCACCGTACACGACATCACCAACACGCAGAGCATCCTGGACAGCCATCATCGCGACCTGCGTCGCGCGCGCGCATCCTCACTCAATTTGATACCCACCACCACCGGCTCCGCCAGGGCCATCACCGATATATTCCCGGCCCTGGCCGGCCGCCTGGACGGCCATGCCGTGCGGGTGCCGCTGGCCAACGCCTCCCTCACCGACTGCGTCTTCCAGGTGTCCCGCGCCACCACCGCCGAGGAGGTTAACGGCCTGCTACGCGCCGCCGCCGCGGGCGAACTGGCCGGGATACTCGGTTACGAGGAACGCCCCCTGGTCTCCACCGACTATCGCGGCGACCCGCGCTCGGCCATTATCGACGCGCCCTCGACCCTGGTGGTGGACGCTACCCTGGTGAAAATCTACGCCTGGTACGACAACGAGTGGGGCTACGCCAACCGCAGCGCCGAGCTGCTGCGCCTGGCGGGCGGCCTGGCGACGGCCTGAGCGGCGCTATGCGTCCCGCCGCCCACAGCGTGCGCCAGTACCTGCTGATAACCGGCAATTACTGGGCCTTCACTCTCACCGATGGCGCCCTGCGCATGCTCGTCGTGCTGCACTTCCACGACCTCGGCTACAGCCCGCTGGACATCGCCCTGCTGTTCCTGTTCTACGAGTTCTTCGGGGTGGTCACCAACCTGCTCGGCGGCTGGCTGGGGGCGCGGATCGGCCTTAATCGCACCATGAACGCCGGCCTGGCCCTGCAACTGGTCGCGCTGGGCATGCTGCTGGCGCCCCTGGGCAGCCTCGGCGTGCCCTGGGTGATGGCCGCCCAGGCCCTCTCCGGCATCGCCAAGGACCTGAACAAGATGAGCGCCAAGAGCGCGGTCAAGCTGCTCGTCCCGGGGCGGGCCCAGGGCAGGTTGTATCGCCTGGTGGCCCTGCTCACCGGCTCGAAAAATGCCCTCAAGGGCGTGGGCTTTTTCCTCGGCGGCGCCCTGCTCGCGCTGTACGGCTTCCGCGGCGCCGTCGGCGCCATGCTGGCGGCGCTGGCCGTGGTCTGGCTGGCCAGCCTGGTGTTGCTGGGCCGCGACCTGGGGCGCAGCCGCGCCGCGCCGCCGTTCCGCGCGATTCTGTCCAAGAGCGGGCCGGTCAATACCCTGTCAGCAGCGCGACTGTTCCTGTTCGCCGCCCGCGACGTCTGGTTCGTCGTCGCCCTGCCCGTGCACCTGTCCAGCGCCTTTGACTGGAGCCATATCGAGGTCGGGTCGTTCCTGGCCCTGTGGGTCATCGGCTACGGCGCGGTACAGGCCGCGGCCCCACGCATTACCGGCGCCGACGCGGAACGCCTGCCCGACGGCCGCGCGGCGACCCGCTGGGCCGGCGTCCTGGCCGTCGTCCCCGCGCTCATCGCTGTATCGCCGGGCGCGGCGTCCTTCCCCGGCACTGCCACCGTGGCGGGCCTGCCGCTGGCGGAGCTGTGCCTGGTCGGCGGACTGGCCCTGTTCGGCTGCCTGTTTGCCGTGAACAGTTCCCTGCACAGCTACCTCATCGTCAGCTACGCGCGCGAGGATGGTGTCTCGCTGGATGTCGGTTTCTACTACATGGCCAATGCCGCCGGCAGACTGGCAGGCACGCTGCTGTCGGGCTGGTTGTACCAGGCCCAGGGCCTGGCCGCGTGTCTGGTGGCCTCGGCGGCCCTGTTGCTCGCGGCGGCCCTGCTGTCGCTGGGCCTGCCGCGCCGCGCCGGCGCAGGCACCCGGCTGGGCTAGTGGCCCATCCGCCGCCCCTATACGTCAGACCAGGCCTGACGTATACTGCTTAAGTCATTGTAATAAAAGCAATACAACGGAGTAGACCTCAATCCACGGGTGTTCCGCCAGCCGGACAGCAAGCGAACTTTCCCCGCCCGGCGGACTCTACAAGCGATAACCGGATCGTAGGCCCCCGACGCGGGGGCTACACTGACAGGAGCCCCAGCGCAGGCAGGTACCCGAATTGACTTTTATCCGCTATTTCAAAGCCGCCCGTCGCCTGGCCGGTTACTCGCTCCTGCTGGTACTGCTGGCCAACCCCGCCGCCGCGTTGATCGAGTACACCGAAGGCCAGCGCGAGACCATCGTCGAGTTGATCGGGCACCTGGAGACGCGCCACTACGCGGGCCTGCCCTACGGCGACGAGCTGTCCTCGGAGCACCTGGACAACTACATCCTCACCCTGGATCGCGGCAAGATGTATTTCAGTGCAGCGGATATCGCCTCGTTCGAAAAATATCGCCTGGTGATGGACGACGAGTTGGCCAGGGGGCGCCTCGACGCCGGCTTTGATATCTTCAACCGCTTCCAGAAACGCCTGGAAGAACGCCTGGAAGCGCTCGTGGAGAACCTGCCGGACATGGTCGCCGCGCTGGATTTCGACAGGGATGAGTACTACCTGCTCGACGTCGATGAGCTGGACTGGGCGCAGTCCAGCCAGGAGCTGGACGATCGCTGGCGCAAGCAGGTCAAGAACCAGGTGCTGAGCCTGAAGCTGGCGGACAAGCCGCAGGACGAGATCGCGCCGACCCTGGTCAAGCGCTACAGCAACCAGCTCAAGCGTGTGCGCCAGTACAACAGCCAGGACGTGTTCCAGATTTACGCCAACGCGCTGGCGGAACTGTACGACCCCCATACCAACTACCTGTCGCCGCGTCGCTCGGAGAATTTCAACATCAACATGAGCCTGTCCCTGGAGGGGATCGGCGCCGTGTTGCAGACCGAGGACGAGTACACCAAGGTGGCGCGCCTGGTCGCCAAGGGGCCCGCGGACAAGCAGGGGGAGTTGCAACCCTCCGACCGTATCGTCGCGGTGGCCCAGGGCACCGACGGGGAGTTCGAGGATGTCATCGGCTGGCGCCTCGACGAGGTCGTGCAGCTGATACGCGGGCCCAAGGATTCCACCGTGCGCCTGCAGGTCATCCCGGCCAAGGCCAAGACCACCGACCAGCGCAAGGTCATTACGATCGTGCGCAACAAGGTCAAGCTCGAGGAACAGTCCGCGCAGAAGAAAATTCTCGAGATCCCCAACGGCGAGGAAGCCGTGCGCGTGGGCGTCATTACCATCCCGGCGTTTTACATCGACTTCGAGGCCATGCGCCGCGGCGACAAGGACTACAAGAGCACCACGCGCGACGTAAAGCGGTTGCTGCGAGAGCTTGAACAGGACAATATCGACGGCCTGGTGGTAGACCTGCGCAACAATGGCGGCGGTTCCCTGCAGGAGGCCAACGAACTCACCGGGCTGTTCATCGAGTACGGCCCCACGGTGCAGATTCGCCACTCCTCGCGCCGCGTCTGGCGCGACGGCAAGCGCCTGAAGAGCGACTACTACGAAGGCCCGCTGGTGGTGCTGGTGAACCGCCTGAGCGCATCGGCGTCGGAGATTTTCGCCGGCGCGATCCAGGACTACCAGCGCGGCATCGTCGTCGGCGACCGCTCCTTTGGCAAGGGCACGGTGCAAACGCTGATCCCATTGACCGAGGGTCAGCTGAAAATCACCGAGAGCAAGTTCTACCGCATCTCTGGCGAGAGCACACAGCACCGCGGTGTGGTGCCGGACGTGGCGTTTCCCACCCTCTACGACGTGGAGGAAATCGGTGAGAGCGCCCTGGACCACGCCCTGAACTGGGACCAGATCAACCCCGTGCGCCACCGCAGTTACGACGACCTGTCGACGCTGCTGCCGGCACTGAACAACCAGTTCCACGAGCGCAGCGAGGGCAACCCGGATTTCGTCTTCCTCGAGGACCAGATCGAGCTGGCCCAGGAGACGCGCAGGTTGCGCGAGCTTCCCCTGAACGAGCAGGCCCGCATCGCCCTGCGCGACAGCCAGGAGGAACGCGCCCTGCTCATCGAGAACAAACGCCGCCGCGCCCAGGGCGAGGAGCCGCTGGCGTCCCTGGACGAACTGGACGACAGCGAAGAGGACACCGCGCAGGAAACGGCCAGCGACGCTGAGGAAGAGGACGCGCTGCAACTGGCCGCTGGCGACGAGGACGAGGCGGACGATGTCCTGCTACTCGAAGCAGGGCACGTGCTGGCCGATGCGCTGCTCCTGAAACAGCAGCGCTTCGCTGTGCACAATAACGCCGATAGCGCCGCGGCGGTTGATCACGGCAACCCGTGAACTGCCACCGACCAGCGCCGCGTTAGCCCGCTGCGCCATCCTCCTGGCCGAACCAGGCCAGGCTGCGGTGCAGGCTGACCACACTGCCGACAATCAACAGCGTCGGCGCCACCGGATGTTCCCGCGCCACGCGCTCCGCCAGCGTCGCCAGTGTCCCGGTAATCACCCGCTGTTGCAGTAGCGTACCGCGTTCCACCAGCGCCGCCGGCGTATCCGGCGCGCGGCCGTGGGCCTGTAGTTCGCGGCAGATCACCGGCAGGCCGGCCAGGCCCATGTAGAACACCAGGGTTTCATTGCTCGACTGGAACTGGCTCCAGTCGTGCTCCACGGTCTGCCCCTTGAGATAGCCGGCGACGAAGCGCACGGATTGGGCGTGGTCGCGATGGGTCAGCGGGATACCCGCGTAACAGGCGACGCCGTTGGCCGCGGTGATGCCGGGCACCACCTGGAAGGGAATACCGTGGCGCGCCAGCAGCTCGATCTCCTCGCCGCCGCGACCGAAAATGAACGGGTCGCCGCCCTTCAGGCGCACCACCCGTTTGCCCTGCCCGGCCAGGTCCACCAGTAACTGGTTGATCTCGCCCTGGGGCAGCGTGTGCTGGGCGCGGCGCTTGCCCACGTAGATGCGCTCGGCATCGCGCCGCGCAAGTTCCACGATGGACGGTGACACCAGGCGGTCGTACAGCACCACGTCGGCGCTTTGCAGCAGGCGCGCGGCCTTGAAGGTGAGCAGGTCCGGGTCGCCCGGCCCGGCGCCCACCAGGTAGACCTCACCGCGGTACAGCGCATCAGTGTCGCGCAGCCGCTCTTCCAGCAACTGTTCGGCCGCGGCCTCGCGCCCGGCCATCACGCGCTCGGCCACCGTGCCCTCCAGCGCCTGTTCCCAGAACAGGCGCCGCGGCGAGTCCCCGGGCAGTGCCTCTTTCACGCGCTGGCGCAGGCGCCCGGCAAACTCCGCCAGCCGCCCGTAGGCAGCCGGCACCAGCGCCTCGATACGCCGGCGCAGGATGCGCGCCAGCACCGGGCTGCGACCGGCGCTGCTGATGGCGATGAGCACGGGACTGCGATCGACTATCGACGGAAATACCGCCGTGCACAGGTCCGGGGAGTCGACCACGTTGACCGGCAGTCCCTGGGCGGTGGCGTCGCGGTGCACGGCCTCGTTCACGGCTCGATCGCCGGTGGCCGCCACGACCAGCGTCGCCCCGTCCAGGTCCGTGGCCGTATAGCGCGCCTGCCGCCAGCTGCCTCCGGCGTCGCCGAGCAGCGCCTGCAGCTCGTCGCACACCTGCGGCGCGACCACCACGAGGTCGGCGCCGGCGCGCAGCAGCAGGCGCGCCTTGCGCACGGCCACGACGCCACCGCCGACCAGCAGCACGCGGGCGTCGGCGACTTTCAGGAACAGGGGCAGGTATTCCATGGCTGCAGCTTGCCGCTGGCCCGGCGCGCTAGGCGCCGAGCTCCGTGGCGCCGTTCATGTAGGGTTGCAGGGCCGCCGGGATGGCGATGCTGCCATCGCCGCGCTGGCCGTTTTCCAGCAGCGCCACCAGGGTGCGACCGATGGCCAGCCCCGAGCCGTTGAGCGTGTGCAGCAGTGCCGGTTTGCCGCTGGCCGGATCGCGCCAGCGCGCCTGCATGCGCCGCGCCTGGTAGTCGCGGTAATTGGAACAGGAGGAAATCTCGCGGTAGGTCGACTGTCCCGGCAGCCACACCTCCAGGTCGTAGGTTTTGGCGGAACCGAAACCCAGGTCGCCGCCGCACAGTATGACCTTGCGGTAGGGCAGCTCCAGCAGTTGCAGCACGCGTTCCGCGTGACCGGTGAGAGCCTCCAGCGCCTGCTCCGACTGCTGCGGGCGTACGAACTGCACCAGTTCCACTTTTTCGAACTGGTGCTGGCGGATCATGCCGCGGGTGTCCCTGCCATAGCTGCCGGCTTCACTGCGGAAGCACGGGGTATGGCAGGCGAAGCGCAGCCCCTCCTCGCCCAGTTCGGCGTCCTCGAAGATTCGCTCGCGCGCGATATTGGTCACCGGCACCTCGGCCGTGGGGATCAGGTAAAAATCCTGCTCGCTGCGCAGCTTGAACAGGTCCTCCTCGAACTTGGGTAACTGGCCGGTGCCCAGCAGCGACTCGCGGTTGACGATGTACGGCACATACACCTCGGCGTAGCCGTGCTCGCGCGTGTGCAGGTCCAGCATGAACTGCGCCAGGGCGCGGTGCAGCCGCGCCAGCGCGCCGTACATGACGGTGAAGCGCGAGCCGGTGATCTTGCCGGCGGTCTCGCTGTCCAGCTGGCCCAGCGCCTCCCCCAGCGCCACGTGGTCCTGTGCGGGAAAATCGAATTCGGGCGGCTCGCCCCAGCGGGCGACCTCGATATTGTCCTGCTCGCTCTGCCCGGGCGGCACCTCGTCGGCGGGCAGGTTGGGAACCCCCAGCAGCAGGTCGTCGAGTTGCGCCTGCACCTGGCGCGCCTGCTCGGTGAGCCCGTCCAGGTCCGCAGCGATTTTTTCCAGGGTCTCGTTGACCTGGGCCTTGGCGTCGTCGACGCTCATGCCCTGCCCCACCAGCGCGCCGATCTGCTTCGACGCGCGCTTGCGCTCGGCGAGCAGGTTCTGGGAATCCACGTCGGCCTGTTTGCGTCGCGCGTCCAGGGCGCGGAAGCCCTCGACATCGAATTCGAAGCCGCGTTTTGCCAGCGCGGTGGCGACAGCCTCGGGATCCTGCCTCACCGCCTTGATATCCAACATCCTGATATGTCCTGTATTTGGTTAAAAATTCGCCGGCACGGCAACTAGAGCAAACTGCGGGTCAGCGCGATCGCCGCGCCCGCCATCGTCACGCACAACACCGCGCTGCCGAACATGTAGGCCAGCGCCTGCCCCGGGTGACCCGTCTCGAGCAGGCCGATGGTCTCCAGCGAGAACGTGGAGAAGGTCGTGAAGGCGCCGAGGAAACCGACGATCAACACGCCGCGCCAGTCCGGGTGCAATGCGGCTTTCTCCACCACCAGCACGTAGACGATGCCGATGGCGAAGGAACCGAGCACGTTCACCAGCAACGTGCCCAAGGGCAGGCGACCCTCCCACAGTTCGTGCACCCAGTTGGCCAGCAAGTGCCGCGACAGGGCGCCGGATGCGCCGCCCAGGGCGACGAACAGAAGGTATTTCATGGTTGCGCAGGTGGCTTAGTCGTAACGCCGTATTGTACTGGTTTTGTCTCGTTCACGCAGGTACTCGAGCTTGCGCGCGATCTTCTCTTCCAGGCCGCGCTCCACCGGGTAGTAGTAACGGCGCTCGCGCAGGGCCTCGGGGAAGTAGCTTTCCCCCGCCGCGTAGCCCTCCACCTCGTCGTGGGCGTAGCGGTAGTCCGCGCCGTGGTCCATCTCTTTCATCAGGCGCGTGGGGGCGTTGCGCAAGTGCAGGGGGACCTCCTCGCTGGCCCCGCGCGCGACATCGTCACGGGCCGCGTTGTAGGCGCTGTACACCGCGTTGCTCTTCGCCGCACAGGCCAGGTAGACGATGGCCTGGGCCACGGCCAGTTCGCCCTCGGGGCTGCCCAGGCGCTCCTGCACCTGCCAGGCTTCCAGTGCCAGGGTCAGGGCCCGGGGGTCGGCGTTGCCGATGTCTTCGCTGGCCATGCGCACGACGCGCCGAGCAACGTACAGCGGGTCGCAGCCGCCGTCGAGCATGCGGCAGAACCAGTACAGGGCGGCGTCCGGCGCACTGCCGCGCACCGCCTTGTGCAGCGCGCTGATCTGGTCGTAGAACAGGTCCCCGCCCTTGTCGAAACGGCGTGTGCCGCCCTCCAGGACCTCCTCCAGGGTGCGCGTATCCACCACGCCCTCGTGCGCCAGGTCCGCCGCCAGTTCCAGCAGGTTCAGCGCGCGCCTGGCGTCGCCGTCGGCCTGCGCCGCGATCTGCGCCAGCGCCTCAGGCTCGATTTTCACCGCTTGCAGTTCCGCCACACCCCGCGCCAGCACCTCGAGCAGGTCCTGCTCCTGCAGTGCTCGCAGCTTGTACACGCGCGCCCGGGACAGCAGCGCATTGTTCAACTCGAAGGACGGGTTCTCGGTGGTGGCGCCGATGAACACCACCGTACCGTCCTCCACGTGGGGCAGGAAGGCGTCCTGCTGCGCCTTGTTGAAGCGGTGCACCTCGTCCACGAACAACACCGTATCGCGGCCGCCCGCGCGTTGCTGGCGCGCCGCGGCGATGGCCTCGCGAATCTCTTTCACGCCGCTGAGCACCGCCGAGAGCTGCAAGAAGTGCGCGCTGGCCTGGTGTGCGGCAATGCGCGCCAGCGTGGTCTTGCCGGTGCCGGGCGGCCCCCAGAAAATCATCGAATGCAACTGGCCGCTGTCGATGGCGCGGCGCAGGGGCTTGCCTGCGGCCAGCAGGTGCGACTGACCGGCGTAATGCGCCAGGTCCCGGGGGCGCAGCCGCGCCGCCAGTGGCTGGTAAGCGCTCCCGGTCGACGGCTCGTCCGCGCCGCCGAACAGGTCACTGGTCATGGTAGAAGACGTCGACGCCCTGCGGTGGCTCGAAGTGAAAATCCTCCGGCGCCAGAGGGCTGTTGCTGTCGACCTCGCGGAACTCGATATCGATGCGCTGCTGCAGGTTGTCCAGCACTTCCATTCGCGACAGCCCTGCGCCGTCCAGGCGCAGGTAGAGGCGCTGGAAACCGGCGTCGGGTACCCGGGGGGTCAGCGTGAACGCCGCCTCCGCGACCTGCTCGACAGTGAAGGATTCGCGCAGGGCGTCGACGTCCCCGCCGAGAATCTGCAGTGGCGAGGCGCCCGCCCCCTGCGGTGTGGGCCTGCGCGTCACCGTCGCCAGGTCTCGGTCGTAGTGCCAGACGAATTCCGGGGTGGCGACGATAAGCTGGTCGTCCGGCGAGTCGATCTCCCAGGAAAAGTAACCGGGCCGCAACAGCGCGAAACGCCCGCTGGATTGCAGCAGCAGCGTATCGTCCTCCTCGTACTGGCGCTGCAGGAACGCGCCCTGCAGGTGGGTGGTGGGCGCCAGCGCACGCAACAGTGCATCGGTGGCGTCCTCGGCACGGCTCGCGCTCGCGCCGCCGAGGATGGCCAGCAGCAGGGCCAGGACAAGGTGCTTGTTCATCGGTGCGGGGCCACCTCCGGGTGTTGGTAACAGTGTCAGGCGTCCGGGGGCGGCGGCGCCAGCACCTCGCGCTGGCCGTTGCTGCCCATTTCCGTGACGACCCCCGCGGCCTCCATGGCCTCGATCAGTCGCGCCGCCCGGTTGTAGCCGATGCGCAGTTTGCGCTGCACCGACGAGATCGACGCGCGCCGGCTCTGCGTGACGTAGTGCACGGCCTCGTCGTACAGCGCGTCGCTCTCATCGTCTTCGTCCGCGGATTCCGCCTGGAGTTCCCCGGGCGTCACGGCGGTGCTGCTGCCCTCGTCGAGCAGGCCGTCGATATACAGGGGCTCGCCGCGTTTCTTCCAGTCCGCCACGACCCGGTGCACTTCCTCGTCGCTGCAGAAGGCGCCGTGCACGCGCGTCGGCACACCGCTGCCCGGGGGGAGGTAGAGCATGTCGCCATGGCCCAGCAGCTGCTCGGCGCCGCCCTGGTCGATGATGGTGCGCGAATCCACCTTGGAGGAAACCTGGAAGGCGATGCGCGTGGGCACGTTGGCCTTGATCAGGCCGGTAATGACGTCCACCGAGGGGCGCTGGGTGGCCAGGATGAGATGGATGCCCGCCGCCCTGGCCTTCTGCGCGATGCGCGCAATCAACTGTTCCACCTTCTTGCCGACGATCATCATCATGTCGGCGAACTCGTCGATGACCACGACGATGGAGGGCAGTTTTTCCAGCGCCGGCGCGTTCTGCTCTTCCTCGCTCTCGGCGAAGGTCGGGTCCGGGGTCCACAGCGGGTCGAGGATAGGCGTGCCGGCCTTGTCCGCCTCCAGCACCTTGCGGTTGTAGCCGGCCAGGTTGCGCACACCCAGGGACGCCATCAGTTTGTAGCGCCGCTCCATCTCCGCCACACACCAGCGCAGCCCGTTCGCCGCATCCTTCATGTCGGTGATCACCGGCGTGAGCAGGTGCGGGATACCGTCGTAGACGGACAGCTCCAGCATCTTCGGGTCGACCAGGATGAGACGCACATCCGCCGGCCCGGACTTGTACAACAGGCTCAGCAGCATGGAGTTGACACCCACGGACTTGCCTGAGCCGGTGGTGCCGGCGACCAGCAGGTGCGGCATCTTGGCCAGGTCCGCCACCACGGGCTGGCCGGAGATGTCGTGGCCCAGCGCCAGGGACAGGGTGGACCTGGACTGCTCGAAGGCCTGCGAGGACAGCACCTCGCGGAAGTTGACGATCTCGCGGTCCTCGTTGGGGATCTCGATACCGACCACGGACTTGCCGGGAATGACCTCGACCACGCGCACGCTGATGACGGCGAGGGAGCGCGCGAGGTCCTTGGCAAGGTTGGAGATACGCGACACCTTGACCCCCGGGGCCGGCTGGATCTCGAAGCGCGTGATCACCGGGCCGGGATACACCGCGGTGACCTCGGCGCTGACGCCAAAATCCGCCAGCTTCAGCTCCAGCACCTTGGACAGGCCCTCCAGAGCCTCCTTGGAATATCCCTTGTCCGGGTCTTTCTGCTGTTCGTCAAGCAGCTCCAGGCGCGGCAGGTCGCCGGTGACCGGCGCGTCGAACAGGGGCTGCTGTTTCTCCCGCTCCACGCGCTCGCTCTTCTTCGGCGGCGTCTTCGGCGGTTTGATCTTCGGCGGCTTGCGCTGTTTTTCCTTCTCGACGTGCTCGGTGATCACCACCTTGCGCGCCTCCACCGCTTTCTCCCGCCGCCGCCGGTCGCGCAGGTCGTCGACCAGCGCCACCACGCGCTGCCGCACCGTCTGGAAGGCGAGCAGGCTCCAGGCGCCGAGCCGCTCCATCAGCCCGAGCCAGCTCAGGTCGGTGAAAATCGTGATGCCGAAAAGAAAGATCGCCAGCAGGATCAGGCGGCTGCCCACCGCGGAGAAGGCCACGGTAAAGGCGTCGCCGATGGCCTGGCCGAGTATGCCCCCGGCGCCCTGTGGCAGCGCCGAGGCGCCCCCGTCGTTCATCGCCGCCAGGGCGGTACCCGCGATCATCACCAGTACCAGGCCGAGGGCGCGGATACCGAAGGTCAGCCAGTCGAAGCCCTTGTCCTGGTGGCGTTCGAGCAGGATGACCAGCGCCCGGTAGGCCAACAGCAAGGGAAACAGGTAGGCCGCATAGCCCACCAGCGAGAAGAAGACATCCGCCAGCCAGGCGCCGGTGGGGCCACCAAGGTTGTCGATGCCCGCACCGCTGCCGGTAGCCGACCAGCCAGGGTCGCGCTCGCTGTAGCTGAGCAGCGCCATGAGCAGGTACACGCAGATGGCGGTGACGCCGATGAAGGCGCCCTCGCGCAGGCGCGGGCCGAGAATATTCTCTGTATTGCTGCCGTTCGCCACGTTGCTCAGCTCCCCGGCGCCCGCCGGGCAGACCGCGGCGGCTGCGGGCGCCGCCCCAGGATCAGGTCCATATCACGAAACAATCTTGCCCCATATTTCGTTTTAATTCAGACAGTTAAGCTTCCTTATTGATGTTTTACTGCGTTTTGTCCGGAAGCAGCCTTTAAAGTACCATAGTCCGCCCCAATACAGAACGATTACGCGGTGTTGACGGGCCACCCCGGCCCGCTGTACCGAACAGCCACGAGAACCAGCAGGAAGCACCCCTATGAGCGAACCCCAGCACCACACCCTGATCATCCTGGGCAGTGGTCCCGCAGGCTACACGGCCGCCGTCTACGCGGCGCGCGCCAATCTCCAACCGGTGGTCATCACCGGCATCCAGCAGGGCGGACAACTGACCACGACCACCGAGGTGGAGAACTGGCCTGGGGGGGCCGCTGACTTGCAGGGCCCGCAACTGATGCAGCAGATGCAGGAACACGTGGAGCGCTTCGAGGCGCAGGTGGTCTTCGACCACATCGACAGCGTGGACCTGTCGCAGCGTCCCATTCTCCTGCAGGGCACCGCAAGTTACTCCTGTGACGCGCTCATCGTCGCCACCGGCGCCTCCGCCCAGTACCTGGGCTTGCCCAGCGAAGAGGCATTCATGGGCAAGGGCGTCAGCGCCTGTGCAACCTGTGACGGTTTTTTCTACCGCGGCAAGAAAGTCGCGGTGATCGGCGGCGGCAACACCGCCGTGGAGGAGGCCCTGTACCTGGCCAACATCGCCTCGGAAGTGGTATTGGTGCACCGCCGCGACGCCCTGCGTGCGGAGAAAGTACTGCAGGACCGCCTGTTCGCCCGCGAGCGCGAGGGCAAGGTGACGATCAGGTGGAATCACACCCTGCAGGAAGTACTCGGTGACGATTCCGGCGTGACCGGGATGAGGATAAAATCGGTGCTCGACGATACCGTCGAGGATATCGAGCTGGCGGGCGTGTTCATTGCCATCGGGCACAAGCCGAACACGGAAATCTTCGCCGGCCAGCTCGACATGGTCGACGGTTACATCACCATCAACAGCGGCACCGAGGGCAATGCCACGGGAACCAGCGTGCCGGGTATTTTCGCCGCCGGCGACGTGGCCGACCACGTCTACCGCCAGGCGGTGACATCGGCGGGCTTCGGCTGCATGGCGGCGCTGGACGCGGAGAAATACCTGGACGCACTGTAAGGGAGAGCATGCGCAGAATCCGGCAGCTGGACCACGGCGAACCGTTTCCGCCCTCCTCGGCGGCGCTGGATTACCCCAATGGGCTGCTCGCGGCGGGCGGCGGTCTCAGCCCCGAACGCCTGCTGCACGCCTACCGGCGGGGCATCTTCCCCTGGTACGAGGAGCCGCAGCCCGTGCTGTGGTGGACGCCCGACCCGCGCTCCGTGCTCTTCCCCGAGGAACTGCACGTGTCCCGCTCCCTGCGCAAGACACTGCGCTCCGACCGCTTCGGCCTCGCCGTGGACCGCGATTTTGAGCGCGTGATGCGCGAGTGCGCGACCCTGCGCGGCGACGGGCTGGGCACCTGGATCGACGAGGACATGACCGCTGCCTACGGCAGGCTGCACCGGCTCGGCCACGCGCATTCCATCGAGGTGCACGACAGCGACGGCGCGCTGGTCGGCGGGCTGTACGGGGTCGCCCTGGGGCGTGTCTTTTTCGGCGAATCCATGTTCAGCCGCCGCGACGACGCCTCCAAGGTCGCCCTGGTGGGCCTGGTCGATATCCTCAGGCGCGGCGAATTCCACATGATCGACTGCCAGGTGGAGAGCGCGCACCTGAACTCCCTGGGCGCGCGCAATATCGGCAGGCTGGACTTCGAACAGCGTCTTGCCCAAACTGTCGATATCGAGGCCGGCGACGATATCTGGCGCTTGCCGGCGAGTTGTGGAGGCTTGCTGTGACCTCATCCATCCGGGATCTCAAGGTTTATACGACCTATCCCCACGCCTGCAGCTATCTCGAGGAGCAGGAGGCCACCACGCTGTTCGTCGACCCGCGCCAGAGCGTCGACAGGAAGCTTTACAGCAAGCTGTCCGTGCTGGGCTTCCGGCGCTCCGGCAACCACATCTACCGGCCCCACTGCAGCAATTGCGACGCCTGTATCCCGGCGCGCATCCCGGTGCAGGATTTCCGCCCGCGGCGCGGCCAGCGCCGGGTGTGGCAGCGCAACAGCGACCTGCAGGTGAGCTGCACCGAGGATATCCGCGACGACGAGGCCTTCGACCTCTACCACCGCTACATCTGCCTGCGCCACGCGGACGGCGACATGTATCCCCCGGACCGCGAGCAGTACGAGGCCTTTCTCAACCGCGTCTGGGACTGCACCCGCTACTACCGCTTCTACGATCGCGGCCGCCTGGTCTCGCTGGCGGTGGTGGACGTGCTGGAGGACGGCCTGTCGGCCATCTACACCTTCTTCGAGCCCGGGGAGGAAAGGCGCAGCCTGGGCGCTCACGCCATCCTCTGGCAGGTGGAAAAGGCGCGCGAAATGGGCCTGGACTACGTCTACCTGGGCTACTGGATCCGCGACTGTCGCAAGATGGCCTATAAATCCGACTACCGGCCGCTGGAACTCTACGTCAACTCGCGCTGGACTACCCTGCTCTAGCGCCCCGCATCCCGCGCCCCGATAGCGCAGTCACAGGCCGGCGGCAACTGTGCATATGCCCTAGCGCTCGCCGTTCAATTGAGGCAAAATGCCGCCTCCCTGATTCATGGAGACCGCCACACAGATGGCAAAAGAAGACCAGATTGAAATGGAAGGCGAGGTGATCGACACGCTGCCCAACACGACCTTCCGGGTGCAGCTTGAGAACGGCCACGTCGTCACCGCCCATATTTCCGGCAAGATGCGCAAGAACTACATTCGCATTCTCACCGGTGACAAGGTGCGCGTGGAGCTGACGCCCTACGACCTGAGCAAGGGCCGCATCACCTACCGCGAACGCTAGGCGCCTTCGCTCTCCTCCACTTCCGCCTCTTTTTCCTCGACCGAAACGACCAGCTTGTCGCCGGCGCTGTCCAGGCGCACCAGTGCGGTGCCCCCTGACTGGGCCAGGGCGCCGAACAGCACCAGTTCCGCCAGCGGCTTCTTGATGTGCTCCTGTATCACCCGCTCCATGGGCCGCGCGCCCATGTGGATGTCGTAACCCTTCTCCACCAGCCACAGGCGAGCGTCCTCGTCGACGTCCAGCAGCACGCGTTTTTCATCGAGCTGGCTCTGCAGTTCGGTGAGGAACTTGTCGACCACGGTGAGAATGACGTCCTCGCCCAGCGGCTCGAACTGCACCACGCTGTCCAGCCGGTTGCGGAATTCCGGCGTGAACATCTTGTTGATCGCCTCCATGCCGTCGCTGCTGTGATCCTGCTGGGTGAAGCCAATGGAGCGGCGACTGATACTCTCGGCGCCGGCATTGGTGGTCATTACCAGGATCACGTTGCGGAAGTCGGCCTTGCGACCGTTGTTGTCGGTCAGCGTGCCGTGGTCCATGACCTGCAGTAACAGGTTGAACACTTCTGGATGCGCCTTCTCGATTTCGTCCAGCAGCACCACCGCGTGGGGATGCTTGGTGACCGCGTCGGTGAGCAGCCCGCCCTGGTCGAAGCCGACGTAGCCGGGTGGCGCGCCGATCAGGCGCGACACGGTGTGCCGCTCCATGTATTCCGACATGTCGAAGCGGATCAGTTCCAGGCCGAGCTGGCGCGCCAGCTGGCGCGTCACCTCGGTCTTGCCCACCCCGGTGGGCCCGGCCAGCAGGAAGGAGCCGATGGGCTTGTCGCCACCGCGCAGGCCGGCGCGGGCCAGCTTGATGGAGGTGGCCAGGCTGCTGATCGCCTCGTCCTGCCCAAATACCACCATCTGCAGGTTCGACTCCAGTTTCTGCAGGGTTTCCTTGTCGTCGCTGCTGACGGTTTTCGGCGGGATACGCGCGATCTTGGACACCACCGTCTCGATGTCGCCCACCCCGATTACCTTCTTGCGCCTGGACTGGGGCTGCAACTGCTGGTACGCACCGGCCTCGTCGATGACATCGATGGCCTTGTCCGGCAGGAAGCGGTCGGTGATATAGCGCGCCGACAGGTCCGTCGCCACGCGCAGCGCGCGGTCCGTATAGCGCAGCCCGTGGTGTTCCTCGAAGCGCGATTTCAGGCCCTTGAGGATCTTGTAGGCGTCCTCGGTACTCGGCTCCATGACGTCGATCTTCTGGAAGCGCCGGCTCAGCGCCTTGTCCTTGTCGAAGATGCCGCGGTACTCGTGGAAGGTGGTGGAGCCGATGCAACGCAGCTTGCCGCTGCTGAGCAGCGGTTTGAGCAGGTTGCTGGCATCCATGACACCGCCGGAGGCGGCGCCGGCGCCGATGATCGTGTGCACCTCGTCGATGAACAGGATGGCGTGGTCGCGCTTTTTCAGTTCCGCCAGCAGGTTCTTGAAACGTTTTTCGAAATCGCCGCGGTACTTGGTGCCGGCCAGCAGCGAACCCAGGTCCAGCGAGTAGACGACGCTGTCCTTGAGCACCTCGGGTACCTCGCCGTCGACGATTTTTTTCGCCAGGCCCTCGACGATGGCGGTTTTACCGACGCCGGATTCGCCCACCAGCAGCGGATTGTTCTTGCGCCGCCGGGCGAGTATCTGCGCCACCCGCTCGACCTCGTCGATGCGCCCGATCAGGGGGTCAATGTTTCCCGCTGAAGCCTCGGCGTTGAGGTTGGTGGCGAAATTCTCCAGCGGGTTGCCCTCGCCGTCCTCGCCGCCACTCTCCTCCGCGGCCGCCTGTCCCGGCTCGGCGCCCTCCCCCTCGTTGGAGACCTTGGAGATGCCGTGGGTCATGTAGTTGACCACGTCCAGGCGGGCGATGCTCTGGGTCTTGAGGAAGAACACCGCCTGGCTTTCCTGTTCGCTGAAAATCGCCACCAGCACGTTGGCGCCGGTGACCTCGCTCTTGCCGGAGGACTGCACGTGGAACACCGCGCGCTGCAGCACGCGCTGGAAACCGAGGGTGGGCTGGGTGTCGCGCTCTTCCTCGTCCTCGGGAATCAATGGGGTGGTGGCGTCGACAAATTCCACCAGGTCGCCGCGCAGGTTGCCGATGTCGGCGCCGCAGGCCTTGAGCACGCGGATGGCGTCGTTGTTGTCGAGCAGGGCGAGCAGCAGGTGCTCCACTGTCATGAACTCGTGGCGCTTGGCACGGGCGCCGCGAAAGGCGTCGTTAAGCGTTTGTTCCAGGTCCTTACTGAGCATACTGCCTCCCTCTCCCCTAGCCCTCCGACGCTTCGATCTCGCACAACAGGGGATGTTCGTGTTCCCGGGCGTACTGGTTTACCTGGGCCGCCTTGGTCTCGGCGATGTCCCGGGTGAAGATACCGCAGACACCCTTGCCCTGGGTGTGCACGGTCAGCATAACATGGGTGGCCTGTTCCCGATTCATGCGGAAGAAAATCTCCAGGACCTCAACCACGAATTCCATGGGGGTGTAGTCGTCGTTGATAAGGACGACCTTGAACAGTGGCGGGCGTTTGAGTTCGGGTTTGGATTCCTCCAGGGCGATACCGTCCTGGGAATCCTCCTCTTCCCTGCTCATGCGCCACGCTGTGCCCCGGGGACTGAAAATCACGCTACCACTCTCGTTGGACCTGGCGTCCATTATACGAGTTTTGCGCGGTCGTAACAGGCGCTTCAGTTTCATCTCCCGTGCGCTGTGCTATCCGGTGGTGCGTCAGGCTACCTGTCTGGTTTGAGTACGGTTGCGCGGTTGGGTTCCATGGGCGTTGTAAAAAGGGTCAGTTCTCAGGGTCGGGGTGCTTGTGCTGGCTGATGCGGTTCGCTGGCCCGGGGCGGAAACGCTTTCTGGCCTCGGAAGGCTGATTTATGGGTTACCTGGCCTGGAGGGTCAACGGGTCCAGGGCTCGGAAGGCCAAGATACTCGCTCTGGA
>MDSW01000938.1_pt1 | contig 58086 bp, 59 predicted proteins | sample 811171 | NCBI WGS metagenome assembly MDSW01 (sample SAMN05326641, study PRJNA326480) | marine metagenome | isolation source: seawater | place: Atlantic Ocean: North West | collected 2012
CATGGACCGCGCTGTTCTTCATGTGGGTCGGCGCCGGACTGGCCGATCGGGCGCTGAACCACGCAGATTTCAAAGTCCGAACCGGGGCGCCCATAGGAAAAACATTTTAATCCGGGACGCCGCATATGGCGTAACAGTCATATGCGGAACAAAAGTGATCTGCCCACAAAAACCTGCCTTTCCTGCGGGCGGCCTTTCTCGTGGCGACGGAAGTGGCGCGATGTCTGGCATGAGGTAAAAACCTGCTCGCAGCGTTGTAAGGGGAATTTACGGCGCGCAAAACGGGCGCGCGTGTATTGAGTACGCTTAGAATCATCCTGGGCGACCAACTGACCCGCTCGATCTCGTCGCTTCGCGACCTGGACCGAGCGCACGATCAGGTTTTAATGGTCGAAGTACGTCGCGAGACGACATACGTCGCGCATCACAAGCAAAAGCTTGTGCTCGTCCTCTCGGCAATGCGCCATTTCGCCGAAGAACTGAGGTCCGAGGGAATCAGCGTGCGCTATGTCCGCCTGGACGATCCTGCGAACACCGGCAGCTTCACAGGCGAGTTGAAACGTGCTGTTGACGACCTGCCGCCGGACCGGATCGTGGTCACGGAGCCCAGTGAGTGGCGCGTTCTCGAGGAGATTCGGTGCTGGTCGGATAAACTCGGCATCCCCGTCGGCGTGCGCCAGGATGATCGGTTTTTTGCGACCCGCGAACGTTTTGCGAAGTGGGCAGCCGACCGGCGCACATTGAGGATGGAATACTTTTACAGAGATCTTCGCCGGGAAACCGGCTTGCTCATGATGGACGGAGAACCGGCGGGGGGACAATGGAATTTCGATCCCGACAACCGCAAGCGGCTCCCGAAAGATGTGACGCCGCCGGGCCGTTGCGTGTTTCCTCCCGACGACACAACGCGCGAGGTAATGGCGCTGGTCGAACTAGAGCACCCCGACAACTTCGGCGACCTGGATCATTTCGGCTGGCCGGTCACACGGGACCAAGCACTCCATCTGCTTGACGAATTCATCGATAACGTGCTGCCGGACTTCGGCGATTATCAGGATGCAATGAAGGAGGGAGACGCCTTTCTATTCCATTCACTCTTATCGCCGGCCATCAATCTCGGTTTGATCACGGCCAGAGAGGTCTGCGACCGGGCTGAGGCGGCTTATCTGGATGGGCACGTGCCGATCAACGGTGCGGAAGGCTTCATTCGCCAGATCCTGGGGTGGCGTGAATATGTTCGAGGGATTTACTGGACCTATATGCCTGAATACGCGCGCTCGAACGTCTTCAATGCAGACAAACCGCTGCCTAGGTTCTATTGGTCCGGCGAAACCGATATGAACTGCATGAAGTGTGCGATCTCCGATACCCGGAAGTTTGCCTATTCCCACCACATCCAGCGGCTGATGGTGACTGGGAATTTTGCGCTCCTGGCTGGCGTGCGCCCCAGCGAGATCGAAGAATGGTATCTGGCCGTTTATGCCGATGCGTTCGAATGGGTGGAACTGCCGAATACGCACGGCATGGCGATTTATGCCGATGGGGGCATGCTGGCATCCAAGCCGTACGCAGCGTCCGGCGCCTACATCAACCGGATGTCGGATTATTGCCGGAACTGCCGATACGATGTCCGGCAGAAAGAAGGCACGGATGCCTGTCCCTTCAACTATCTCTATTGGGATTTCCTGATGCGTAACGAAGGCACGCTTTCGGATAATCCCCGGCTGGCGTTTCCCTACAAAACGCTTGCCGGCTGGAGTGATGAGCGCAGGAAAACCGTACGGCGTGATGCCGGACGGTTTCTGGATAGCCTGAGTTAAGGCCGATGATCAGATTGCCGCGGCGGCTTCGGCGATCGCATCGACGGTTTGCGACAGATCGTCGTCTGTCAAAGCCAGCGAAATATAGGTTTTGCCTGCCGATTTCAGGATCTTGCGTGCGCGTAGCACTTTATTTAACCGCGCGACCTTGTCGTGGTCGCTGTTGAGTACGTCGCGGTAGTTGACGATCGGTTTATCCGTAAAGACCACATCGAACATCGGCGGCGTTCCGGACACCGCATGCGCATGACCGGCGGCGGACAGGTGCTCGTTGAGGGCCTTCATGATGGTCTCGCCATTGCTGAACAGCTTCTCATACTGACCGGGGCGACGCAGGATCTCCATCGTCTTCAATCCGGCTGCCGCGGCAATCGGATTGCCGCTGAGGGTGCCGATCTGCATGAGAAACCCGCCGGTGCCGGCTTTCCCTTTGTCGAAATGCTTCATGACATCGGCCTTGCCGGCAATCGCGGCGAGCGGGAAGCCGCCGCCGATGATCTTACCGAGCGTGCAGATGTCCGGCACGACGCCATAGTATTCCTGTGCGCCGCCATAGGCGAGACGGAACCCGGTCACGACCTCGTCGAAGATCAACAGAAGGCCTTTCTCGGTGCAGAGGTCACGAAGTGCCTGAAGGAAACCCGGTGCCGGCGGAATGATCCGCTGCAGGGGCTCGACGATGATCGCTGCGACCTCGCCCGCGTGTTCGTCGGCCAGCGACCTAGCGAAATCGACATCGTTGTAGGGCGCGATCAGCATCTGCTCCGCAACCGCAGCGGGGATACCGGCGGAATCGGGAACGGCCTGCGGGAAATTGCCCGGCCGTTCCGGGGCCAAGCTCATCTGCGCTTCCGAAGACATGCCATGATAGCCGCCCTCGAACTTGATGATCTTGTCGCGCCCTGTGGCCGCGCGGGCAAGACGCATCGCGTACATGTCGGCTTCGGAACCCGTCGAGACGAACCGCACCTGCTCGGCGCATGCGACGGCGTTGCAGATTTCCTCCGCAAGTTCAATGCCGAGCGGGTTGTTGGCGAAGAATGTCATTCCTTTGCCCAGTTGGCTCTTCACCGCATCCAGAACTTCCGGGTGTCCATGTCCCAGAACCATCGGGCCAGAGCCGATCAGATAGTCGATGTACTCGTTGCCGTCCGCATCCCAGACATGCGCGCCCTCGCCTCGTTCGATGAATATTTCGGCGTCGAAGTTGCCGAACCCGCCACCAGGCATGACCTGCGCTGCCCGTTCGATAATATTTTGTTGCGCTGACATTGCCTGATCCTTCCCCTCAAATTGAATTGTGATGCATCAAAGCGTTAATCGTCACGATCAGCAAGTCAGCCTACGTCAGCGGGAGCGAATACGTAGCTTCAGCCGTCGCATTAGTGAGCACTATTTGGGCGACGGCGGCGTCAGCGTGTGCCGGGAAATAGAGGATCGAGTCACAGGGCGCATCCCACTTGCCGACCTTCGTCGATGTACTTGCCAGTTCGTCGCCGTCTGCATCCGAGATCGTGGCCATAAGGAGGCCCCTTTACCTGTCGGACAGTTCGGTCATGGCAATCGTCCATTGCCGGTAACTCATGTCACGCCCGGATGTGGTTGCCGTTGTAACCGATAGCTTAATCGCCACCCGTCAACGAGAGCAATTCCTGATAGAAGATCGCCGCTAGGTCGGAACCCTGGTTGTTGTTCCGTTCGATCAGGACAACTTTGCGGCGGACGGGGGGCGTCCCGAACGGGATGGTTCTGAGTTTATCCAGGTTTTCTCCGCGCAACCGCCTGCTTGGGACGACACCGACGCCAAGACCCGCCATGACCAGGCCGACAATAGACTCGGAGCTGTCCAGTTCCATGGCTTCGGTGACATTCACGCCGGATTGTCGAATGGTGACGTCGATCAACGCCCCGACACCTGATTTTCGATTGAGCCGCAAAAACGGACGCGCTGTTAGCACGTTTTTCCAGCCGCGCTCTTGAACGGACTTAGGCGCCACGACCACCAGCGGCTCGGTGGTGATCGGCAGCACCTGCAGATCCGGCTCTGGGATCAACGGCTCCGTGATCAATGCGCCATCGAGTTCACGCCGACGGACCCGGCTGATCAGGTCGTTCGTCAATCCTTCCTCGATCCGGATCTGCAGCCGCGGGTGACGTTCACGTAAAGCCCCCAACGCGCGAGGCACAAGCGAACTGGTGATCCCCGTCGCCGACCCGATAATCAGGGTGCCCGCGATCTCGCCCGGCGAGCGGGCCATGTCTGCAAGAGCGTTGAAGCGCTCCAGAACGTCGCGGGCCTGCTCGACGATATGAGCCCCATGTGCATTCAGTCTGGGCGGGCGCGTGGTGCGGTCGAACAGCGGCACCTGAAGCTCTTCCTCAAGATTGCGCATCTGCTGGGAGACTGCCGCCGGCGTTAGATAAAGTGATTCCGCTGCGTCGGCGAAGCTCTGATGATCGTGGATGGCGATCAATGTTTTCAGATGTTGAATGTTCATGACTTAAATTAAGCTATACTTAATATAATAACAAATAAAGATCGTTTGATTGAAGTTATAGGTGTGCCTAGATTCCTCCTGACCGCAACGAAGGCGGTCGCAACAGAAGGAGCAAAGCCAATGGAACGCGCAATCGACGGTATCCTGATCGGCGCAATGGTGGGAATCGCTTTCCTCGCCAATTATTCCTACCTGATGTCCTGATCATGGACCCCAACGTAGCCAACGCCTCCGGCGCATAAAGCGCCGGGGGCGTTTTCGTGTCCGGCTCGGGGTTTTCGATTCCCCAGAGCGGGTGGGTTGGCGTATCATGCCGGCATATGCTCGGCTTATCCTTTAATCAGCTGATTCTCGCAATCGTCGTCCTGCTCGTGAGCGTCGTATTCCCGGTGCGGGGGATGCTGCACGCTCAAGAGATCACCGTCGCCACCTGGGGTGGCGTGTACGGCGAAGCGATGCAGGAGGCGGTCTTCAAGCCTTTCAGCCGCGCCACGGGGATCGGTATTCGTATCCATCACCATGGCAGCAACTATCTGCCGCTGACGGACGGGAATGCGCGCTGGAACGTCGTCGATATAGAACGCGCGCCGCTGACCGAGGGGTGCGCGGAAGGGGTATTCGAAAAGCTCGACCCGGAACTGTTGCTGGGGAAAACCGCTTCCACTGACTTTCTCAAGGGAACGCTCCACCCCTGCGGGATCGGTTCGATGGTCTGGACTCAGGCGGTTGCTTACGACGCGACCCTTTTCAAGGACCGGTCGCCTGATACCTTGGCCGATTTCTTTAATCTCAACGACTTCCCCGGGAAGCGCGGTCTTTTCGCTGAGGCGGAGGGCAACCTGGAAATAGCGTTGATGGCCGACGGGATCCCGCCCGAGGACGTCTACGATATCCTGCGTAAGCCGGGTGGCGTGGCGCAGGCGCTGGCGGTCCTTGACCGGGTGCGATCCGAAGCGGTGTTCTGGCGCGGCGGCGAGGAGCCGGAGCAGCTTCTCAATGATGGTCGGGTGGTGATGACATCAGCATACACGGCACGGTTCCTGCGCCCCCGGCAGGGCGCGCGCCGCCCGGTGAAGTTGATGCAATCAAACCAGTTATGGCGGGCGACCTATTGGGCGATACCGAGCGGGCAGGACAGAACGGTCGATGCACAGCGGTTCGTCAGTTTTGCGACCGACCCTGAACGGCTGGTCCAGTTGTCGGCGCGACTGTGGTTCGGCCCGGCCAGAAAAAGCGGTTTTGACGCCATGCCGACGAACATGCGTGACGATCTGCCGACGGCGCGCCGCCATTTCCATGATGCGCTACAGATCGATAGTGGGTTCTGGGCAGAATTTGGCCCGAAGATCGCGCCCAGATTCCGCACCTGGCGGGACGGTTGACAATCCCGCCGCCACGATTGTCCCCGAAATTGAGGGTATTTTCCGAATTTCCGGCAGCGAATTGATTCAAAACGTTAAAAAGTTTTTCGCAATGCAGCGAATTAACCTTTCTTTTGCCCTTTTTTGGCCTTAATGGCAGCGCTTAATCGTTTCTGAAGCCGATTTCGTGACGGAGTAGAAAATGACCGATATCGCAGAAAGCCAGCGCGCCTACGCCGAGTCAGGCCCTTGGGACAGACTTGGAGCCATGCTGAGGGTCGGCGTCGCCGTTCTTTTTCTTCTGATCACCGTCGTCTTTTTCGCGACAGCTCAGGATGGCCTGATCAGTGCGACCGACACGTCCGCGGCACCGCTCACGGTTCAGCAGTAGGTTCGCCGCTACCGCCGTCTTCTTCGATGGCGTGCGCCCACTTTTCGATAAAACCATCGATGGCGTTCTTGGCCGGTAAGGCCAGGTCGCCCAGCATCTCCGACTTAATGTAGATAATCGCGAGCGTGATACCCGACCATGCGATGTTGTCGCGTCGGCTTCGCGCGGCACGGTTGAGATCGGTGAGGGCCTCGACGCCACGCTGATAGAACTGCGGATCGTTCAGGCCACGCCGATGCACGTCGTCGATTTGCAGCTTTGCGTGATTGGCAATCTTGCCGAGCGAATCGGCACCATGCTGGCCGTGGATCATGTCGATCATGGCGCGCGCATCGCGCGCCAGAATGCGGGCGTCGTGCTCCGGCCCGCCAAGACCGATCAACTCCAGTATTCTTGAAAACATATGGCCCTCCCGGTTCGCGCACATTCTTTACGAGCGGGACCGCTTCCGCAAGCGAAGCGCAAGCCGAGCTTGAGCATGCCCACGGGCTGACCTAACCTCCATCGCAAACAAACTGGGGAAGAGGAGACAACCATGGCCCTGCAAAAATATAACGTCGATTTCGAACAGCTTTCTGAAGATATGCTCGCCCAGTGGCGTGAGATTCCCGCGGCCGTGGTTTCCGACATGATGAATCGCTCGCAGGTCATGGGCGCACGGATCAAACCGGCTGCACCGGGAATGAAGATCTGCGGTCAGGCCCGAACCGTGACCTGCATGGCGGGCGATAACTCCGCGCCGCACCGTTTGATCGGGATGTGCCGCAAAGGCGAGGTTATGGTGATTGATGCGCGTGGCGCCGAAAACGTCGCCATCTGGGGCGGGATCATGACCGAGGCGGCGATCACCCGCGGCATCGGCGGCATCGTCGTCGAAGGCGCCATCCGCGATGTCGCTGAAATCCGCGCGCGCGGCTTCGCCGCGTTCTCGTCGGCGATCGTTCCGGCCGGACCGCATAAGAACTTCGGGGGCACGATCGACGGTCAGGTTTCGGTTGGCGATTGCCCGGTCAATCCCGGCGATCTGATTATCGGCGATGATGATGGCGTTGCCGTTGTGCCGCTGGCCTGGGCCGAGCGGATGCTATTGGCGTCGCAACAAAAGATCAAAGATGAGGCCGACGTGATCAAGAAGATCCACGAAGGCGTCAACCAGGCCGATTTGATGGGATTGCCCGAACCCGAGGTTATCTCCTGACCGGTCAGACCGTTTCGATCACGTAAGGTTCCGACTTGGCGGCGGTGACCCACGCCGCCATATCGGGCTGTGCCCAGACGGCATTCATATAGGTTTCGGTATCCTCATCGGCAGGCACGCCGTACGTTCGGAAGCGGCCGACAACCGGGGCATACATAATGTCTGCCGCCGACCATTTGCCGAACAGAAAGGGACCGCCTGCGCCGAATCGGGCGCGGCAATCCGCCCATCGTGCGATGATTCTCTCCGCGTCGGCGATTGCGCCCTCGGTATGCTGTTCACCCAGCCGGGCGGCGCGCAGATCCATCGGCATGTCGCGGCGCAGTCGGTAGAAGCCGGAATGCATTTCGGCGCAGACCGATCGTGCGACGGCACGCGCGTCGCGGTCGGACGGCCAAATGCCGGCGTCCGGGGCCAATTCCGCCAGCGTTTCGATGATGGCGAGACTATCCCAGACGGTGGTGCCATCCATGTTCAGGACAGGGACCAGGAGACTGGGTGAGTGCACTTTCAGCGCCGCCGCCGTCTCGGGGCGGTTGAGTGGAATGAAGATTTCCTCGTACGGTAAGCCCGATTGCTCTATCGCGAGCCAAGCGCGCAACGACCACGACGAATAATTTCGATTTCCGATGACGATTTTTAACGCTGAAGGCATGCCCCCTCCCTTTCCAGACCGGCGAGTTTAGGGTTTTCGTTTCGGATGCGCCAAGTAAGATCATTGCACCATCGCAATGAGGAGTTGGAAGTGAGCGAAAGTTCCCAGGGCGCAACGCCCGTCCATTTGGTCCCCGAACGAGATTACGAGAACTGGATTGCGGATGCGCCAGCGCATGTTCGCGCCTGGGCCGCCGCGAATGGCTTCAAGGGTGGGGCGGGTAAATACCTTGCCGTTCCCGACGAAGACGGCGGTCTCGGCAGTGTGCTGGTTGGGATCTCTAGTCCCGTATCTTTATGGGATACGGGGGCATTGGCCAAGTCGCTGCCGACCGGCGACTACGTGCTGGTGGGCGATCTTGATCCCGAAATTGCCGAAGCGGCCGTCCTGGGTTGGCGGCTCGGCATGTACGAATTCGATCGTTACAGGTCGCCGGCGGGCGATGCCGCCCGGTTGGCGGTTCCGGACGGGGTCGATGCAGTTCGCATCGCGGCACTGGCCGACGCAACGATGCTGGTGCGGGATCTGATCAACACGCCCGCCAATGATCTCGGCCCGGCCGCCCTCGCCGATGCGGCGCGGCAACTCGCAGAGAAATTCAGTGCAGGATACGACGTGACGGTTGGTGAGGACCTTCTGAAAAATAATTATCCGGCGATCCACGCGGTCGGTCGCGCAGCCCAGGACGCGCCGCGACTGATCGAAATGACGTGGGGCAATCCGTCTCACCCCACGGTGGCGCTCGTTGGGAAAGGCGTGTGCTTCGATTCCGGCGGCCTCGACATCAAGCCGGCATCGGGGATGAAGTTGATGAAAAAGGACATGGGCGGCTCCGCGCATGTTCTGGGCATTGCGCATTATGTGATGGCGATGGGGCTGAAGGTGCACCTGAAAGTACTCATTCCGGCTGTCGAGAATGCGATCTCGGGCAACGCCATGCGGCCGCTGGACGTCGTTCGGACACGTGCCGGGATTACCATCGAAATCGGCAATACGGATGCGGAAGGACGGGTTATCCTCGCTGACGCGTTGACGCGTGCTGGCGAAGCCAATCCGGAACTCGTCATCGATTTTGCGACCCTCACGGGGGCGGCGCGCGTCGCACTCGGCACCGAATTGCCGGCGCTGTTCTGCAACGACGACACGTTCGCCGGCGACATTCTGGATGCGGGCACCAAGGTTTCCGATCCGCTCTGGCGGATGCCGCTCTGGCCGGGCTACCGGAAAATGATCGAAGGCAAAGTTGCCGATATCACGAACGCCCCCGAAGGCGGCTATGCCGGCGCCATTACGGCAGCCTTGTTCCTGGAGCGGTTCGCGCCCGAGAACGCGGGGTGGGCGCATATCGACGTCATGGCGTGGAATGTTTCTTCGAAACCGGGCCGCCCGGAGGGCGGAGAGGCTATGGGGATGCGTGCGTTCGCCGAAATGCTGACGCGAAAATACGGGCGCGGTTGAGGACGATGAGGCATGAGTCTCTCGTTGAGTGATCTGCAGGCGTTGGACATCTGGCGGCGCGCGATCGTCACCAGCGTCCGCCGCGATGCGCCCGATCTGTCCGCCCGGCAGATGTCGGTGCTTCTGACGGTCTACCTGATGCCGCCGCCGCACACCGTCAGGGGGTTGGCGCAACAACTCAACGTGACCAAGCCGGTGATTACACGCGCCGTGGACCGGCTGGGAGAACTCGATCTGGTCCGGCGCAAGACGGACCCCGAAGACCGGCGCAGCGTCTTGCTGCAGAGAACCGTGAAAGGGTCGGTATTTCTGAGGGAATTCGGCGAGTTGATTGTCGCGGCCGCGAAAGATGCCGTTGACGGCGATGCCAGCGGCCTGCCGCCAAAATACTGATCTTTGATCAGTTGAATCAGCCGGTCGTACGCGCCTGTGCCAGCGGCGTGCGGTAGCGGCGGAGATATGACGGCAATACCGCTTCAGCCGGTGTCGGTGCGATACCGAGATCTGCAAGGCCGGGCTTTTCTCCGCTGAGAACGTTATCCGTCTGCATCAGCTTAACTTGATCCCTGGTCAGCAACGGCTTGGGCAGCTTCTCGAGGAAAAACGCCTTGAGTTCGAGCAACCAGAAAGGCGCCGGCACCAACAGCCGTTTACGGCTCGTGGACTTAAGAACAAGGCGCATCAGATCGGCGAAGGAATAGACGGTCGGGCCCGCAAGTTCGAAGACTTTGCCCGCCGTACTATCGTCATTCAGACATTTGACGATAGCGTCGGCGACGTCGCCGACATAGACCGGCTGGAATTTCGGCCCGCCGCCGCCCAGGAAATTGATCCCGAATGCCTTGCCGCCGCCCGCATTGACGTCGGGAAAGGTCGGCGCGCCGAAAACCGGCAGAAAGGGGGAAATTCGGCAAATTCCCGCGAACGTGTTGAAGAAATTGTCTTCAGGGCCGAATACGACGCTCGGTCGGACGATCCGCGCGGACGGCAAGGCGGCCAGAACGGCTTCCTCGCCCATTGCCTTGGTGCGGGCATACTCGGCCGCGGCATTCTTATCCGCACCCAGTGCCGACATTTGCACGAACCGCTTGATCCCCAAGTTGGCAGCCGTCTCGGCAATCAGTTTTGCGGCGTCGGCATGGATCGCCTTGAACGTGGTACTTCCGCTTTCATAAAGAATGCCGACCAGATTTACGACGGCGTCCGCGTCCTCAAGGGCGACGCGCACGCTTTTCGCATCCTTGACGTCGGCGCCCCACGGAATCACCTGGCCGACATCGCCCATGGTGCGCAGATAGTGTCCCTTTTCCGGATCTCGGCAGGCGGCGCGAACGATCCAGCCATCCTTGGCGAGGCGGCGGACCAGGTGACGGCCAATGAAGCCTGAGGCACCGAACACGGTAATAATGCGCCGTTGCGTGCGAATGGCCATGTTTGCACCTCTGTTGCACAATCGGAAAAACTACGGGTTAATATGGCTTATACCGTGCTTTGAGCGTGGTCAACCGGGCCTTTCGGCAATTCGTCAGGAATGGGAGCGACTTGATATTGACAAGGTGCCTTCTGAGGACTAATCCCTCCACTCCGACGCGCGTTCAAGCGCGCGCAGGAGCCCAGGTGGCGGAATTGGTAGACGCGCTGGCTTCAGGTGCCAGTGACCGCAAGGTCGTGGAAGTTCGAGTCTTCTCCTGGGCACCATCACCCTCCCGCCTCGCGGCAAAAGGACGGAAGGTAGTCGCTTGAGCCGTCAGATTTTCTCATCTCCGACAGAAGTGCGTGTGCACCGTGGTGACATCCCCGCAGGCATCGATTTTGGCGATTCCGTTGCCGTCGATACCGAAACGCAGGGCCTCAATCTCCAGCGCGATCGACTTTGCGTCGTGCAGCTTTCGGCGGGCGATGGGGTTTGCCACCTGGTGCAGATGCCGGCGGACGATTATTCGGCGCCAAATTTGAAAGCGTTGATGACCGATCCCGCCGTCACCAAGATTTTCCATTTCGCACGCTTCGATGTCGCCATCATGAAGCGTTGGCTGGGCATTACGATTTCGCCGGTCTACTGCACCAAGATCGCCTCCAAGCTGGTGCGCACCTATACCGATCGCCACGGCCTCAAGGATGTTACCCGTGAACTGGTCGGGATCGAACTTTCGAAGGCGCAGCAGTCTTCGGACTGGGCGTCGGAGGAACTGACCGAAGCGCAACAGCTTTATGCGGCGTCGGATGTTCTCAATCTGCATGCCATTCGCGACCAGTTGCAGGCCATGCTTGCGCGCGAAGGGCGCACTGAACTGGCGCAGGCGTGCTTCGATTTTCTTCCGACGCGGGCCGATCTCGACCTTGCCGGCTGGCCTGAATCCGATATTTTTGCCCATACCTGACGACGGCCTTCTGTTGAACCGCCCGGCGGCGAAGCGCATACTTGTGGACGCAGGCGTCGTTGGTTGGACGCGTTCTTTGGAGCATTCATGAACCGAATTCCCGCAGAGACGATGCAAAACGGTGCAGCCCAGCGCGATATCGACGCTGCGCGTCAGGTCATCGAGACGGAAATCCAGGGACTGCGAACGCTCGCGGACTCGATCGGCGACGACGTCGCTCAAGCGATCGGAATCCTGGCCTCGGTGACCGGGCGTGTAGTCGTATCCGGCATGGGCAAGAGCGGTCATGTTGCGCGCAAGATCGCGTCCACGCTTGCTTCCACCGGCACACCGGCGCTGTTTGTTCACCCGGCGGAAGCGTCACACGGCGATCTTGGCATGATTACCCAGGCGGACGCGGTGTTTGCGCTATCGAATTCCGGTGAGACGACGGAGCTTGCGGATCTCGTCGATTACTGCAAACGCTTTGAAATTCCCCTGATATCCATGACCGGGCGGGAAGGCAGTACCCTGGCAAGTGCCGCCGATGCCTCTTTGGTCATTCCGCCAGCCGATGAAGCCTGCCCGATGGGCCTTGCGCCCACGACGTCGACGACGGTGATGCTGGCGCTGGGCGATGCGATCGCGGTCGCGCTGCTGGCCAGGAAAGGGTTCTCGAGCGACGATTTCCACATGTTGCATCCGGGCGGCAAGTTGGGCCGGCGGCTTCTCAAGGTGCGCGACATTATGCACGGTGGTACGGAGTTGCCGCTTACTTCCCGTGATGCTGTCATGTCAGAGGCCCTGATCGAAATGACGGCCAAAGGGTTCGGTTGCGTCGGCGTGACCGATGCCGGCGGAAATCTCGCAGGAATCCTGACGGATGGCGATTTGCGGCGGCATATGAGCGACGACCTCACCATGAAGGCGGTTGCCGATGTCATGACGACCGGTGCCAAGACGATCCATCCGGAGATTCTCGCCAGCGAAGCACTCCACTTCATGAACGAAAACAAGATCACCAATGTTTTCGTGGTGGCGGACAAAAAACCGGTCGGGGTTGTCCATATTCATGATTGCCTGAGAGCCGGGGTTGCTTGACCGGATTTATTGAGCGGGCAGAGGCATAATGGCTCCTGCGGCAGACGACGGCCTGGAACTGGAAGGGCGCAAACGCGGTGGTAATCTCGGTTTTGAAGACCGGGGACCGCGCCGGTATACGGCGTCCTATTCCCAATTCGTCCGGGCGATGAAGTTCCTGCTGCCGGCAACGGCTTTGCTTCTGATCGGGTTGATCGTGGCATGGCCGCATATCGAGGTTTCGGACGCCAAATTTCGGATCGGTTTTGCGGATTTGACCGTCAAGGAGGCCGACGATCCAAGCATGCTGAACCCGCGCTACATCGGCACTGATGACGAAAATCAACCCTATTCGGTCACAGCCGAAATTGCGCGGCGGCTGGCGGAAACCGGGAACGTCATCGAATTGGACAGTCCGAAAGCGGATATTTTGTTGGAAGACGGCACGTGGCTGGTGCTGACCGCGCGACGCGGCATTTACGGGCGAGAGGCGGAAACCCTGGATCTGGTGGGGTCGGTCGTGCTCTATCACGACACCGGTTACGAATTCTTAACCGAGAAAGCGAAGATTGATCTTGAGACAAGCTCTGCAGCGGGTGACCAGCCGGTACGCGGGCAAGGGCCGTTCGGCAATCTGCAGGCGGAAGGCTTCCGCCTTGTCGACAAGGGCAAGACAATATACTTCACCGGCAAGAGCAAGCTCGTGATTTATCCGGGTGCGGGACAAAACAATCCATGACCCATTGGGTTAAAGGTTTGGCGATAAAGCGCCTTCGGGAAACGGCAACGGCCGTTGCTCTCGGCGCTGTGATGTTGACGCCGGTGGGAACGTCCGCGCAAAGCCTGAGCCTCGGCGGAGTGAAGGGCGATCAGCCGATCGAGGTCTACGCGCAGGATGGGATCGAGTGGCAGCAGGACGGCAGTCTTTTCGTCGCCCGCGGAGACGCCCGCGCGGTGCGCGGCGAGGTCGAGGTTCTGAGCGACGAATTGCGCGCGCATTACCGCGAAAATGCGGCGGGCCAGTCCGAAGTCTGGCGCCTGGATGCCATCGGCAATGTCCGCATCGTCTCCGATAGTGAAACCGCTTACGGCGACCGGGCGATCTATAATGCCGATCAGAAGGTGCTGGTCGTGGACGGTGAAAAGCCGCGATTGGTATCGGGGCAGGATACCCTGACGGCGACGCAGCAGCTCGAATACTGGGAACTGAAGAAGTTCGCCGTCGCGCGTGGCAACGCCGTCGCGACGCGCGAAAACAAGCGTGTTTTCGCTGATGTGCTGGTGGCGCACTTGCGGCCCGATCAGCAAGGCAAGACGAAAGTGTATCGGGTAGACGCTTACGACAACGTGCGTATTCGGACCGAACGAGAGACGGCCACGGGCGATCGCGGTGTCTATAACGTGGAAAGTGGTATCGCTACCCTGACCGGTCAGGTTAGACTGGTCCGCGACGACAACGAACTGCGGGGCTGTCGCGCCGAGGTCAATCTGAACACCGGTATCAGCAAGCTGTTTCCGTGCCAGGACGGCCAGGGCTCGGGGCGAGTCAAAGGAAGCTTCGTCCCCAACAACCGCAGCAACAACTGACAACGGTGCGGGCACAGCGCCGGCGGCCAAGAGGAATGGAATGAGCGACGACTTCGAACAGATGGGACGGCAACTTGCAGATGGCGGCGGCGAGCCGCGGAAACGCAAGAAGCCGCGTCTTGTGGCGCAGTCCGAACGAGGGCTCTACGCCCTCAATATCGGCAAGCGCTTCAAGAAGCGCCCCGTCGTCAGAAGTGTCAGCCTTGAGGTCCACCGGGGTGAAGTGGTCGGTTTGCTCGGCCCCAACGGCGCCGGCAAGACGACCTGCTTTTACATGATCACCGGCCTTATCCAACCGGACATGGGCAACATCGTTCTGGACGGCAACGACATCACCGATCTGCCGATGTACCGGCGCGCCCGGATGGGCATCGGTTATCTGCCGCAGGAAGCATCTATTTTCCGCGGTCTGAGTGTCGAGAACAATATTCGAGCGGTGCTCGAGGTCGTCGAGAAAAGCCGTGAGCGGCGGGAAGCGATCCTTGATGCTCTTCTGGCGGAGTTTTCAATTACACATCTTCGGCGTGCTCCTGCGTTGGCGCTTTCCGGGGGGGAGCGACGCCGTGTCGAGATCGCGCGTGCGCTCGCATCGAACCCGCATTTCGTGCTTCTAGACGAACCGTTCGCCGGTATCGATCCGATCGCCGTCGGCGACATTCGGGAATTGGTGGCGCATCTCAAAGACCGTGGAATAGGCGTGCTGATTACCGATCACAACGTGCGTGAAACGCTCGATGTGATCGACCGCGCTTATATCATTCACGACGGGATGATGCTGATGGAGGGGGCGCCGTCGGATATTGTCGGCAATGCGGACGTGAGGCGCGTCTATCTGGGTGATCGTTTCTCTCTCTGACGTCATGAGCCGGAGGCAGCGATGGTAATGTCGCCTCGTCTCGAACAGCGACTCGGTCAGTCGCTGGTCATGACGCCGCAACTGCAGCAGGCGATCAAGCTGCTGCAGCTTTCAAATCTCGAACTTAGCGAATTCGTCGAAGGCGAACTCGAGACCAATCCGCTTCTGGAGCGCGACGAGCAGGGGCCCGCCGACACACCCGAACGCGACAACGATTACGAAGACGGGTTCGAGGAACCGTCCGGGTTGGACGACCTCAGCCTCGGGGAGCCCGCCCAGTCGGAGATGACCACGGTCGGCGATCTCGATGCCGATTTGGGTGGCGCCTACGAGGATGGTTCCGTCACGGTCGGGCAGTTTGCCTCCATGCCCGAGGGCGGAGGCTACGACCCGGATATGCCCGGGCTCGAAGAGACGCTGGCTGAGAGCACAACACTCAGGGCATATCTCGATCAACAACTCGGCATGGCGCATCTTCCAGCCGAAGAGGCATTGATCGCGGCGTATCTGATCGACCAGGTGGAGGACAGCGGTTATCTCGGATCGCCGATCGAGGAGGCCGCAGAGGTTCTCGGCGCAGAGATCGAAGACATCGAACGTGTGTTGGCGATCCTGCAGGGGTTCGAGCCCACGGGTGTGTTTGCGCGCGATCTGGCCGAATGCATGGCGCTTCAACTGAAAGAACGCGACCGCTTTGACCCGGCGATGCAGGCGTTCGTCGAGAACCTGGACCTCGTCGCTGGGCGCGAATTTTCAAAACTGGCAAGTCTCTGTGGCGTCGATCAGGAAGATATCGCCGATATGCTTGTGGAAATTCGAGAGCTGGATCCCAAGCCGGGACTTTCCTTTGCGCCGGATACGGCGGAGCCAATCATCCCCGACGTTCTCATGGTGCGCCACCCCAAGGGGGGGTGGCTGGTTGAACTCAATGCCGAGACGCTGCCGCGCGTACTGGTCAACAACAGCTATCACGCGCAGGTGCAGAAGCTGCCGATGAGCAAGGAAGACCGCAAATACCTGGCCGAGCAGTTCCAGTCGGCCAATTGGTTGGTGCGCGCACTTCACCAACGTGCAACGACGATCCTCAAGGTGTCGTCGGAAATTGTCCGGCGTCAGGACGCATTCTTCAAAAAAGGCGTGCAGCATCTGAAGCCGATGGTGCTGCGCGACGTGGCCGATGAGATCGAGATGCATGAAAGCACCGTCAGCCGGGTAACGTCGAACAAATATATCGTGACGCCACGCGGCATTTTCGAACTCAAGTACTTTTTCTCGTCTTCTATCGGTGCGACGGACGGTGGTGAAGCCCATTCGGCGGAAGCAGTGCGCCATCGCATCAAGGAACTGATCGACGCGGAGGATCCAAAAAAGATCCTTTCGGATGACAAGTTGGTGAAACTGCTTGTCGCCGACGGTTATGACATCGCCCGTCGTACGGTCGCCAAATACCGCGAAGCCATGCGAATTGGCTCTTCCGTGGAGCGGCGCCGTCAAAAAGCACCGCCGAAATAACCCCTTAATAGGTCCGTTTTGGGACCGTGCCGGAGATTCCTTTTGATGACATTTGACGTCATCCGAAGTATGATCAAACCATGTTGCAGCTTCGCGTATTGACTTCGCGGAACCTTCTCACTAGGGTCCGCCCACCGTCAGAAAAGGGGGAATGGGGCAAACGGCTCCATGCCGAAGACGGGCTAAGAGAAGCATTAAAAATCAATCACTTAAAGGCCTAGACCCGACATGGAAATTTCCGTTTCCGGTAAGCACGTTGACGTTGGCGACGCGTTTCGTTCGTATGCTGAAGATCAACTCACCGACTCGGTAACCAAATATTTCGATCAGGCGATCGACGCCCACGTTACGGTGTCGCGCGAAGGACCCATGATGCATGTGGTGATTTCCGTACATCCGGGACCGCGTGGGCTTGTGGTTCAGGGCCGTGGCGAGGCGGCTGAAGCGTATCCGGCTTTCGATGCCGCCCTTGAGCGGATTGCCAAGCAACTGCGCCGCTACAAACGCCGGTTGGTCGACGATCAGCGCCGCCGCGCAGCGAACGACGACGTCGTCAGCGCGCAGCAGTATGTTATTCAGGGCGGCGATAGCGACGATGAAGTCGAAGTCGACGCCCAGCCGGTCATTGTCGCCGAAATGCAGACCGACATCGCGACCCTGACCGTGAGTGAAGCGGTGATGCACATGGATCTGGCGGATTTGCCGGTTCTCATGTTCCGCAACTCGAAGACCAATGCCTTGAGCGTCGTCTACCACAGAAAGGACGGCAACATAGGCTGGATCGACCCGTCGCCGAGCGGCGCGACCGACTAGAAGCAGTCAACGGCCCGAAACGGGCCGGATGAATTATAAGCCAGTGTTGGACAGGACGAGACGATGGAACTCAGTGATCTCCTAGACAGCGGCAGCATTGTTGCCAATCTCCGCGCGACCAGCAAGAAGCAGGCGCTGCAGGAGCTGGCCCGCAAGGCCGCCGACGTGACCGGCCTGGACGAACGAAAAATCTTCGGCGTACTGATGGACCGCGAACGGCTTGGTACGACCGGTGTCGGTTCCGGGATCGCTATTCCGCACGGGAAACTCGCCGAGTTGGACCGCCTCTATGGGGTATTCGCGCGGCTGGAAAAGCCGGTCGACTTCCAATCAATCGACGACCGTCCGGTGGATCTTATTTTCGTGCTTCTGGCGCCGGAAGAAGCAGGCGCCGATCATCTCAAGGCACTCGCCCGCGTCTCGCGGCTTTTGCGCGATCATGATGTCTGCGACAAGCTGCGCGGCACGAACGAGACTGATGCGCTTTATGCAATCATGACCGAGGCGCAGGAAACCCGCGCCGCCTGATCAATCATCAGGCTCCATGTCAATGGTCTGCGCCGGCGCCTTGGCACTCTGAATTTTGATATTCTTGATTTCCGGTTCCGGCACTTCCCGGTGCAGGTCGACATGCAATAACCCGTTGTCGAGCGTCGCCGCGACAACATCAATGCCTTCCGCCAGAACGAACGAGCGCTGAAACTGTCTCGCCGCGATGCCGCGGTGGATGAAAACGCGCTCGGCACCATCGTCCACCTGTTTGCCGCGGATTACCAACTGGTTGTCCTCGATCGCGACCGACAGGTCATCCATGGTGAACCCGGCAACCGCGAGGGTGATCCGGATGTCGTTTTCGCCCGTCTGTTCGATATTGTAGGGGGGGTAGCCCTCGCCGGATGCCTTGGCGGCCCGGTCGAGAATCTGTTCGATACGGTCGAACCCCAAAAGTTGCGGGTTGTTGAAAATCGCCATTTTTGCCTCCCGGCCTCCCCGGTGGGCGAGGCTCTCGTTGGGCCCATGGAACTGCGGCATGCAAACCTTGGCGCCCCGTTGCCGACGTGCCCCCATTGGCCATTCGGCTTCCCATAGAGTTGGAAGGAAGGCGCGCCAAGTCAAGACCGTGTGCGGGCGTGACAATCGCATGCGGCGCCAAGTAAGCTCGGGCGTCTTTTGAAACTCAGGGAACACCTATGACGCAACCACCCCCGGCCGAGATCGGCGACGACCTGCAGGACGTCGATACCCCTGCTTTGATGATCGATCTTGATGCATTCGAGGCCAATGTCGCCAAGCTCGCCAAAACGGTCGCCGATTTCGGTGTCCGACTACGCGCGCACTCGAAAACCCATAAGTGCCCTGAAATCGCTTTGCGCCAGATTGCGGCGGGGGCCGTCGGCATCTGCTGCCAGAAAGTGGGCGAAGCGGAGGCCATGGTTGCGGGCGGGGTGCCGGACGTGCTGATCACCAATCAGATATGGGGTGAGAAAAAGCTCAAGCGCCTGGCGGCTCTGGCACACGAAGCCCGGATCGGCGTGCTTGTCGATGATGCGCAGAACGTGGCCGATTTGGGGCATGCCGCCCGCGATGCCGGGGTGTCGCTCGATGTCTATGTCGAAATCGATGTCGGTGCCGGGCGTTGCGGCATTGAGCCCGGCGCCCCGGCAGTGACCCTCGCCAAGGCCGTCGCCGAACAAGATGGCCTGCGTTTCGCGGGCCTTCAGGCCTATCATGGATCCGCCCAGCATATCCGGACCGCGAACGAACGTGGCGCCGCAATCGGTGCGGCCTGCGACCGGGTGCGTGAAACACTCTCAGCGATGGAAGATGCCGGAATTAACGTGCCCATCGTCACCGGCGCCGGGACGGGTAGTTTTCATTTCGAGGCGGCGAGCGGGCTTTACCAGGAAATGCAATGCGGCTCATACATCTTTATGGACGCCGACTATGCCCAGAACATGGATCAACGCGGCGATCCGTTTACCGAATTCCGCCATAGTCTTTATGTCCTGGTGACCGTGATGAGCGCGACCAAGCCGGGGCGTGCCGTCGTCGATGCAGGCCATAAGGCGCTGGGCAACGATCAGGGCATGCCGTGGGTTGCGGATATTCCTGGTGCCCGATATCAGGGGCCGTCGGATGATCATGGCACACTTATCCTCGACGATGCCGCGCGCGGTGTGCTGCTGGGGGAAAAAATCCGCCTGATCCCGGGGCACTGCGATCCGACGGTTAATCTTTATGACTGGTTTGTCGTCGTTCAAGGCGGGCGTGTCGTCGATCTCTGGGAAATTTCAGCGCGCGGCGCAATTAGATAGCGCGAGGATGGAATGAGCAAAGAACTCGACATACGCATCACCGAACTGGAAATGACGGTCACCCATCAGGAACGAACCATCAGCGAGCTCAGTGACGTCGTTGCGGAGCAATGGTCGATTATCGAAATGCTGAAACGGGAATTGACGCGGTTGGACGAAACGAAGGCCGACGCAGAGCCCGAGGACGAAGCGAACCGGCCCCCTCCACATTACTGAGAAACTCCTTTAGCATAGATAGTTAAGGCAGAACGCCGGGGGATAACCTCGGAGGAATGCAGGTTGGCGCTCGATTTTCCATCGAGTCAGTCGGTGTCGATCGCCGTGGACGGCACGCGCACGGCGCGGCGGTTGTTGCGCGCGGCGTCCGTATCATTGGATGCGGTGAGCGCCCGTGAATTGGCGGGCGGCACGACCGTCGGCAGGTTCGTCGAACGGACCGTCACCGTCGATACGGCGGCCGCGGACCAAGCCCTTCGGCAATCCAGCTACGCGGGATCGAATATTCGCGAAGCCCTGCGCAACCTCGCGGGGCTCGCCAGACTGGCTGCAAACGAGGGGCTGGTTTCTGAAAGTGTGAACCTGTTGTCGTCGGACGGCACGCGCGTGTCCCGAAATAATATCCAGGCGCAACTCGACCGCGCGGTGGCTCTCATCGATTCTCTCGTCGCCGCCAGCGCGAGCGGCAACGCGAACTTTATCGACGGCGGCGGACCTGCGATCCGTATTCAGACCAGCCGATACGGTGGCGCGGTATCCGTCGCGCCGCAGGGGTTGGACAGTGCATCGCTAGGGCTCAGGAATCTCGACGTTTCGTCGGCGGCGGACGCGCGCCTGACGGAAGCCCGAATTGAGAATGCGATCAACATCGTCGGCAATCGCCTCGACCGACTGGCGCAACTGCGCTCTGCATTAGGGCAGGGCAGCAGCTTCGATCAATCGTTGATCGCGGCGACGACGAATATTTCCGGCGCCTTGCCGGTCGGCGCGTTCGTCAATCTGCAGGCTTAGCGGTCAATCCATGATCCCGAAGGACTTCAAAACGAACGCGTAGTTGAAGGCGAGTTCTTCGAGCCTGTCGAAGCGTCCGGCGGCGCCGGCATGACCGGCGCTCATATTGGTTTTCAAGAGCAAGGGGTTCTCGTCGGTTTTCCGATCCCGCAGCTTGGCGACCCACTTCGCGGGCTCCCAGTAGGTCACGCGCGGGTCGGTAAGCCCCGCCGTCGCCAACAGCGCCGGGTAGTCCTTCTCCTCGACGTTGTCATAGGGGGAATAGCTCAGGATGTAGTCGTAGGCGTCCTTGTCCTCGATCGGGTTGCCCCACTCCGGCCATTCGATCGGGGTCAGCGGCAGGGACGTGTCGCACATGGTATTCAGCACGTCGACGAACGGCACGTCCGCGACGACGGCCCGCCAGAGATCGGGGCGCATGTTCATGCATGCCCCCATCAGCATGCCGCCTGCCGATCCGCCGTGAATGGCGATGCCGCCGGGGCTGGCGAGGTTTTCGCGGATTAGCCCTTCGGCGGCGGCAATGAAATCGGTGAAGGTGTTCCGTTTGCGCTCGCGCTTGCCGTCCGTATACCAGCGATAACCCTTTTCCATGCCGCCCCGGATATGCGCAATTGCGAACACGAACCCGCGATCAACGAGGCTGAGGCGTGGCGTCACGAACGACGCCGGCATGGTCATGCCGTAACTGCCGTACCCATACAACAATACCGGCGCGCTACCGTTCAGAACCGTATCTGCGCGGTAAAGGACGGTCACCGGCACCAGTTCGCCGTCTGCCGCCACGGCCTGGATGCGGCGCGTGATGTAGTCGGCCGGGTTGTGCCCGGACGGCACTTCGTCTTGTTTCAATAATTTCCGGTCGCCAGTCGCCATGTTGAAGTCGATGACTTGTCGCGGTGTCGTCGGCGACGAATACGAAAATCGAAGATTTGGTGTCGCATATTCGTAGCCGCCCTCCAACCCGAGGGCATAGGCCTCTTCCTCGAAGCGCACGGTGAATTCCTGCATACTCTCCCAATTGCGTATGACGATACGCGGCAACGCGGCCACCCGTTCGAGGCGTACCAGGTATTTGTCGTAGACTTCGTAGCCCACGATCAGCGTGCCCGGCATGTGCGGGATCAGATCGACCCAGTTCGCGCGTCCGGGATTGTCGACCGGCGCGGTGACGATCTTGAAATCCTCGGCGCCGTCGGCGTTGGTCAGGATAATGAGCCGTCCTGCATGCTCGGAGACACTGTACTCGACGCCGCTCGCACGCGGCGCCACCAGTTTCGGTGGGACAGTCGGATCGTCGGCCGGGATAATGTAGACTTCCGAGGTTTCATGATCGTGCGCGTCGATCAGGATGAAGCGCCGGCTTTCGGTATCCGAAATGCCGACGAAAAAGCCCGGGTCTTTTTCTTCGTAGACCAGAACATCTTCTTCGGTCGACGTGCCGAGGGTGTGGCGCATCACTTTCGAAGGCCGGTGATTGTCGTCCAGAACCGTATAGAAGACGGTCCTGTTATCGGCGGCCCAGAGCGCATTGCCACTCGTACCCTCGATGATGTCGGACAAATTCTCTCCGGTATCGAGATCGCGGAATCGGATTGTGAAAATTTCCGAGCCGTTGGTGTCTTCGCCATAAAGCAGATGACGGTGATCGTATGCGTGTGCGGCGGCGCCGATCTTGTAGTAGTCGCGCCCCTCGGCCTCCGCGTCGCCGTCGAGAAGGATTGTTTCGGTATCGTCACCCTTTGCCGGCTTTCGGCAATACTTCGGGTGCTGCCCGCCTTCAACGAAGCGGACGTAGTAGGCGAACTCGCCATCAGGGTCGGGGACGGTCGAATCGTCTTCCTTGATGCGGCCTCGCATTTCCATGAACAGCTTTTTTTGAAGTTCCGATGTATCGGCCATCCAAGATTTTGTGTAGGCGTTTTCGGCGTCCAGGTATGCGCGGATGTCCGTATTGAGGACGTTCGGGTCCTGCATCACCTGCTGCCAGTTCTCGTCCTTCAGCCAGGCATAGTCGTCGGTGCGCGTGTGGCCGTGATAGGTGATTTCGACGGGGCGTTTGTCGGCGATCGGCGGGTGGACGTCGTCCTTGGTCATGATCTTGCCTTCTGCTGCTGCGAGGGTAATGCTCTCGATGCGTTGCCACTATGTAGTCAGGAAATCCCGCGATGTCGAACAAGGTGATCCTCGTCGTTGTCGATGGCTTGAAATATGCGACTGCGCTCGGCCACTGCGGCTTTCTCGAGGGACAGGTCGAGAGTGGTAAGGCGCGCCGATGGCGCATGCGGGCATCGCTGCCCAGCATGTCGGCACCCTGTTATGAGAGCATCCATACCGGCCTCGATCCGGCGGATCACGGCATTACGGCGAATAGCCTTTTAAGGCCGTCCGCGGTCGATAACGTTTTTGGGTTGGCAAGCGCCGCGGGAAAGACGACCGCCGCAGTCGCTTACAGTTGGTTCTCGGTTTTGTATAACGCCGCGCCCTACGAGCCGGTCAGGGATCAGGAAACCGACGACACATCCAAGCCGATCCAGTACGGACGGTTCTTCGACGATGCCGGCCGGACGGACTTTCATCTCGGCCTTCCGTCGGATTCCGATCTTTGCGCGCAGGTGGACCGCCTGTTGGGACGTCACCGGCCGGATTATTTGCTTCTCCACACACTGAGTTGCGACAGCGTCGGTCATGTTTATGGGGGCTCGTCATGGCAGTACGACCGCTCGGCAACGATCGTCGACAGCACGCTTGGGAAGCACGTGCCGGCCTGGCGCGAGGCGGGGTATCGGGTTCTTGTCACGGCCGATCACGGCTTCACCGATTGCGGCTACCACGGCGGCACCAACGATGATGTCCGCGACGTCGCCTTTTATGACATCGGCCATCCATCGCCGGGGATCAGCGATGGGGTTGTTTCGCAACGCGCCGTCGCGCCGACGGTGCTTGGTCTGATGGGGATCGATATCCCCGTGCAGATGAAAGAAGCGCCCCTCGATTAATCGGCGACGAGCCGGATCAGCTCACGGACCTCTTCCCGGATTGGCCCGTGGTGTATCGGGTCGGCCAACGTCGTAAACCAGCGGTCGGGTGGGTTGGCGGCGCGCCGATGACGCCATATCACTCCTCTCAAAAGATATTCCGCTTCGTTCGGCAATCGGCCCGGGATATCGAACCCGGCAAGTGCCGCCCATACCCCGGCCCAGCCGCGCGCGACACTAAACGGGTTATATCCCCCGCCACCTGAGGCAATGATACGCGGTGCCAGGTCGCGGACGGCGGCAACGGTCCGCCAGAGTGCGGTGTTGGATATCATGAGCTTGCTTTGGGGGTCGTCGGCAAGGGCATCGACCCCGCACTGAACGAAGATCGCGTCCGGTTCGAAGTTCTGAATGTGAGGAAGGACGACCCCTTCGACGATAGCTTCCAACTCGTCGTCGTTCAGACCCTCGGGAACAGGGATATTGCGTGCCATTCCGCCAGCACGATCAAGTATGCCACCCGGCTGCGCCGGGTCCAAATTGCGCCGCTCCATCGGCCATCGACCGGATTCGTGGATCGAAAGGGTGAAGACCCGCTCGTCGTCATGAAAGGCATCCTGTACCCCGTCGCCATGATGAGCATCCAGGTCGAGATAGAAGACCCTCTCCAAACCCTGATCCAACAGCGTCCCGATGGTCAGTGCGGGTTCGTTGAAATAACAGAACCCGCTGGCACGGTCCGGCCGGCCGTGATGCTGGCCGCCGCCGAGATTGAAAACCCGTCCGCCGTCGGCCACGAGCTCGGCGGCCCTGGCACCCCCGCCGACGGCGGTTGCCGGGCGGCGGAACATCTCCGGAAAGATCGGGTTGCCGTTGATGCCGATATTGTGCCGTGCACGTAAGGCCGGCGGCGCATCCTGCTCTTTTTCGGTTCGGATCACTGCGGCGACGTATTCGGGTGTATGAAAACGCTCCAGATAATCGGCATCGGCACGTGGACTATCGATATAGCTGCCCTCAGGGAACCACCCGAGTGCGCGCATCAGATCGATGGCCAGCGATACCCTTGGGATCGCCAGCGGATGGTTCCGCCCGTATGTGCTGTCCCGATAAATCTCGCTGCCGATGAAGCGGGCGTCCATCACGTCGCCGGCCCGGCTTCCAGAAGCCATTCACGGAATGCGGCGACACGCGGCAATGCGGCGGCGGCGCGCGGCGCGACGAGGTAGAAGCTCTCGGGCTCAATGATCCGGGTATTGAAGGGAGCAACGAGCCGTCGGGTGCGGAGATCGCCTTCGACAAATGGTGTATGGGCGATCGCGATGCCGAGGCCCGCAGCCGCAGCTTCAAGCGCCTGCGCCGAGGACGCGAACTCAAGGCGGCCTTGCGGTTTCAGTCCGGCAACGCTGGTATGTGCCAGCCATCGGGCCCAGTCGTCATGGCGCGGCGGCGACGAGACCGTGATCAAAACATGGCGCGAGAGATCGTCCGGGCTCCTTAACGGCGATCGCGCCAACAGTGCCGGGCTGGCAACGGGGAACAGCGCGTTCTCGAACAGGAAGTCACTCCGGCACCCGGGCCATTTGCCATCGCCGACCCGGATCGCGAGGTCGACGTCCTCGCGCTGCAGATCGACAAGACGTGATGTGGTCAGCAAACGGACCTCGATATCCGGGTACAAGGATTGGAATGACGGTAGTCGCGGAATGAGCCAGCGCTGCGCCAATGTGGCCAGTAATGCCAGTGTCAGAGGCGGCGCATTGCCGGCGAGACCGGCGGCGTCGTTGAGCGCCTCGCGGAGGTCGTCGAACGTGCGTACGACCCGGTTGGCCAGCGCCGCGCCGGCTGCGGTCAGGTCGATCCCGCGCCGATCGGCACGGACGAGACGTGTACCAAGGTGGCGCTCCAGTAAACGTAATTGCTGCGTGACGGCGGGTTGGGTCACGCCAAGCTCTTCCGCGGCGAGAGTGACATTGCGGTGCCGCGCCACGGCCTCGAAGGCCCGAATGCATCTGAGAGAAGGGGGTAAATCCATAAAATCATAAGAACATCTTATGGCTAAATCGGGAAGAACTGATTTCTTAGCCAGCAATACCTAGTGATAATGTACCCGTCCTATTAGATGGACTTTTCAAATGGAAATCTGGATTCCGATCACGATCGTCGCCGCATTCTGCCAGAACCTGCGGTCGGCGTTACAAAAACACCTGAAAGGGCGGTTGTCGACCGGCGGCGCGACGTATGTCCGCTTCTTCTACGCGTGGCCGTTCGCGGTGATTTACGTTTGGGCCCTTAATGAATGGGGCGGCATGGCGTACCCGGATTTCAACGGGAAGTTCCTGCTTTATTGTGTGTTGGGCGGTGCGTCACAAATCATCTTTACCGGGCTCCTGGTGTGGTTGTTTTCGTTCCGGAATTTTGCGGTCGGGACGACGTTCTCCAAGACGGAGACCGTTCAGGTCGCGTTGCTCGGTTTTTTGTTGTTGGGCGACACCCTGTCGACCGGCGCCATTCTCGCGATCTTCATCAGCGTGCTGGGGGTGATGGCGATGTCGGCGGCGCAGACCAACATCACGTTCAAGACATTGCTGGCGAGCCTCATCGAAAAATCGACGTTGATCGGTCTCGCGTCGGGTCTGTTTCTCGGCGGTTCTGTCGTCTTCTTCCGGGGTGCCGCGCTTTCATTGGACTACGACGGTTACATCATGCCTGCCGCTTATACCCTGGCTGTCTCCGTCGTCATTCAGACGGTGATCATGGGTGTTTATCTGCTGTGGCGTGAGCCCGGTCAGATGCGGGCCGTTCTGGTCAACTGGAAGTGGGCGGGCGCTGTCGGCGTTGCCGGTGTGTTGGGCTCGATCGCCTGGTTCACGGCTTTCACTCTCGAAAATGCGGCTCTTGTCCGCGCCGTCGGTCAGATCGAACTGGTGTTCACGTTTATCGCATCAGCGGTATTTTTCCGCGAGAAGAGCACGCCGCTCGAAATCTCGGGGATCTTGCTGGTGATTGCGGGGATTCTGTTGATTCTTTACGTGCGTTGAGCGCATGGCCCTATGTGCAGATGGGGCTGGTCAGGGCGGTGACCCTTTATATACTCTCCAGCCATGACACTCAGTGAACTCGATCAATGGCGCCTCAAGCATGTGCTGACGGACGCCGAATTCAAGGAACTGCCTGGCCATCAAACAGGCAAGGTTCGTGAAAGTTACGACCTGCCGGACGGTCGGCGTGTGATGATCGCAACCGACCGACAGTCCGCCTTCGACCATGTGCTGGCAGCGGTTCCGGACAAAGGTCATGTGCTGACGGCGACGGCGCAGTTCTGGTTCGAAAAAACCGGAGACGTTTGCCCCAACCACGTCATCGACCACCCGGACCCGAACGTTATCATCGCCAAGAAGCTCACCATGCTGCCGGTTGAAATGGTGGTCCGCGCCTATATCACCGGGACCACCGACACCAGCATCTGGACGATGTACGCGAACGGCGAACGATCCGTCTACGGGCATACCTTGCCGGAGGGATTGAAGAAGAACGACAAGCTTCCGGAAGTCCTGATCACACCGACGACCAAAGGAGCCGTCGGCGGTCACGATCATCCGATCACGGCTGACGAAATCGTTGCGCAGGGCCTGTTGACCCAGGCGCAGTGGGACGAGGCGGCGGCGAAGAGTCTGGCGCTGTTCGCGCGCGGCCGTGAAATCGCCGATGAGAATGGCCTGATCCTGGTCGACACCAAATACGAGTTCGGCCTCGACGAGAACGGTGTCGTGACCATTGCTGACGAAATCCATACGCCGGATTCCAGTCGATACTGGGATGCGGAGAGCTACCCGGCGCGTCATGCCGCCGGTGAGGAGCCGATAAACCTCGACAAGGAGTTCCTGAGGCTTTGGATTAGGGCGCGATGCAACCCCTACACAGACCCGCTTCCGGAGATCCCGGCCGAGACGCTGATTGAGTTTTCCAACAAATACGTCTCGCTCTACGAACGGGTCACCGGACGGACATTCGAGCGGACGGATCCCAAGACACCGGTCCGCGATCGCATTCATGCAGCGTTGGCAAACGCGCTGCCGGAATATTTTTAGGACCGGGAGATAACGATGACGAAAACGCTTTTGGAAATGGCCGGCGCGGATATGACACCGAACGCGGTTTCGGAATCCGTCCTGATCCTGATCGACTGCCAGAACGAATATGTGACGGGCGCGCTTCCGTTGGCCGGGATCGACGTGGCGATGGAAAACGCGAAAACCCTTCTGCAACGGTTCCGCGACGCCGGTCAGCCAGTCGTTCACATTCAGCATCAGGGTAAGACCGGCGGTGCCTTCGATCTTGACGATACACGCGGCGCCTTCGACAGGCGGGTCGCGCCCGTGGCGGGGGAGCCTGTGATCCGCAAGAGCCTCCCCAACAGTTTTGCGGGCACCGATTTACAAAAAACCTTGGAAGGGATCGGCCGCCAGAAGCTGGTGATCGCCGGCTTCCAAACGCACATGTGCGTCAGTGCGACGACCCGTGCGGCGCTTGACCTCGGATACCGGAACACGCTGGTCTCCGATGCGATTACGACGCGCGACCTGCCGGGGCCGGGGGGTGACGGGGTCGTTCCTGCGGAGACCATCCACATCGCGACGCTGGCGGCGCTGGCGGACCGGTTCGCGATTATTGCGGCAACCGCGTCCGAATTGCCGGATTAATCTTCGTCACTCGACAAGCCCCAGGAATACCGGGGCGTCCGGGTCTTCGGCGGCCAGCCATTCACACACTTTCTTCGGTGTGATTCCGCTTTCGGGAATTTTCGCGACTGGCATCCACAGGACATCGACTTGTTGGCAATCCGGTTTGGGCCCGTTCTGAGCCTGATAGTCATCGGGCACGCGGCAGCGAAAAATGAACTCCACCTGCAGGCGCGTCCCACCGGGTTCGGTGGTGAGAGGCTTGAAGTAATCCGCGACGTGCATCAACTCGATGATCTCAACGCTCGCCCCGATTTCTTCCTGGCATTCCCGGATCATTCCCTGAGCCAGCGTTTCACCTGGATCGACCGCGCCACCCGGTAATGTGAATCGGGACCGTCCGTCTTCGTATTTCTTGTGCTGTACCAATATTTCGTCGCCGCGCCGGATATAAGCTCGGACGGCGTTACGCGGTGCAGTCGCGGATTGCGGCATGAAATTCCTTTCCCCAAGCCGACGCGGCTCAGTTGATTTTCAGATCAGGTGGTTTCCAGATACGTGATCAAATTGCTCCAGTCCGACTGGGCGTCCTTCGCGGCTTTGGTCTGCTTATCGAAGACGCTGACGCCGTTGTCGGCGGCGTCCGTATACATCACGGTCTCGCGCAACGTCATCACCGGTCGATGATTGAAGCTTTGCAGAAACTCCATCAGCGCGCGTGTCGAGCGCGATCGAGCGCGCACCCTGTTGGCGACGACGGCGACCTGCTTCTTGTTCTTGCGGATCGGTTTCAGGGTCTCGACCTTGCTCAGGAAATTCATCGCCGCGACCTGATCGAATGCCGACGGTAAGATCGGCATGACGATTCCATCGGCCATCTTAAGGAGTGCCTGAAATTCTTTCGGCGTTAATGCGGCCGGGGCATCGATGACGAGCCTGTCGATGGATTTCTTGACCTTGCCGACGCCGTCCGACCAGTCGAGACCGATAATCGACGGTACATTCTCCGGGCGGCGGTCGATCCATTGCAGGCTGCTGCCTTGAGGGTCGACGTCTGCGATCGCGGTCTTCAGGCCGCATTGGCTGAAAGCCGCCGCGAGATTGGTCGAGATCGTCGTTTTTCCGCAGCCGCCCTTGGCGTTGGCGATGAGGATGGACCTCATGTTTCCCCCTTCATGCCGCCGGAGGCCGGCCGTGCCAACCAGAAAGGCTGTAACTTCTTAAATTTCTTCCAATCCTTCAGCAACTCAGGCGCCGTCTGCTTCAGGGCGCGCGCATACCACCCCTGCACCAGCCCGCCGGCGAGCGCCAGGTCGTGCGTATTTGATTCATTCCCGTTGTCCGTCAACTCGCCGGTCATGCGCATTGCCTGTGCGACGTCGTTCAAGTGGCCGAACTGGTCCTGCAGGGACTGTAGTGACTTAACATATGCAGTCGTCGCCTTGCCGGCGTAGACGCCTCGGAGAAAATCAACCGCATAGCGGAGCTTCTTCAGTCGGATACGGACCTCGTGGCGCGCTTCCATATCCTGATCCTCAAGGTTCTTAGCTTGTTTCAGCAGTTTCCGATGCGGCTTCGACAGAATTTCCGCCGCACATCTGTCGAGCGGTTGAAGCAACGGGTCGGCGGGGTTGATCGGCATCGATAGCCAGCCCTCGACGGCGACGAACGCCGTCAGATGGAACATCATCTTGGCGTATCGCCGAGACGTCAGCGTTTTACGGACGTGTTCGTACGCCTCAGCGCGATGTTTCTCTGCGGCGTTTCGGAGAATAGCGAGCGCGTCCTCTTCGATGCCGTAACCGGAAACGTTTCCCAGCATTTCGGCGATATAGACGTCCCAGTCCCGCGCCGGCCCGAGCGCGTTACCGAGCCACTTCAGATCATCCTCCATCCAGGCTGTCCTCGCCGGATCGAGATAATCGCCGAAAACCTTGAGCGACGTTCTGAGGCGCCTAACGGAGACCCGCATCTGGTGAACGCCTTCGGGGTCGGTGCCGTCGAGACAGGCTTCTTCGTTCTCTACGATGTTGGCGATGCAAACAGGATAGATCTCGGCGAGCGCGGTGTGAATCGTCTGCTCGCCCGACAGCTGAAATTTCGGCACGCGGTATGTTTTGGGGCCTTCACCTGTCAACAGCCGGTAGCCGCGCCCGGCCTTGGTCAGTGCCGACATCGGCAAGGGGCACGCGTTATGAATCTCCGACGCCACGGTGAAGAATGCGTTCGGGTCGCCCTCGATCAACTCCAGTTCGCATTCGGCGAACGTTTCCTCGTTGTCGCCGGCGACGATGCGGCCTTCGTCCAAAACGGCTTCGATGACCGCATCCGGGCCGAGCGGGTTGGCGCGGCGGATGATCATCGATTGCCGCTCAATGTGAACCTTCATCACCACGCCTAGCTCGTCGTCGCGGATCGCGCCGATGGCGCGCCGGGCGCCGATCGGCAGGTCGGTAAGGACCAACTCGTCTCCGGCCACGTCGCGTTCCCATTCGTGTCGATCCATCAGTCCGCCGCCGCTGTTGCCGGCGCGGGCCTTGATGGTTTGAACGACTTTTCCGCCGTTGCTGCGCAGACGCATTGAAACACCGAGCGCGCGCAGGCGCAGGTCTTCGGTGTCGAAGTACCGGCTCACCAGCGTCTTTTTCGGCCATTGACGCCGGTTCTTGCCGGCGGCGTTGACCGCCTTTTTGAAGCGCTGCAAATCCTTCGGCTCGGCGCTGAACTTCAGCTCGAACTCGCGGTTTGCCTGTTCGGCAGTCATGTTCGCCCGAATCCCCCTCGCAACCCTGTTCCCAAGTCTGTTTCAGACCGATTCTGCAGGAACGTTTGGTTTCTTCTTGTATTACGCACTATGTGCGCATAAGATATGCACATAGTGCGGATTTTTCAAGTGCTCCCCGGCACCGATTCATATCCGCGTAAGGAGGTGAGCCGATGCTCAGCCATCTGTTACTCGCGCGCCATTACGTACTGCGCCCGATTCTTACCAAGAAAACCGAGACGCCGCGACCACGTTAAGCGAACCGCCGCCACGACGTCCGTTACATTTTTATGACGGTGCGTCGGCGGCGGTTTTCTAGAGTTTTCCTCTGATGCATGATCTGCCGATATAGGTCTGTTGGCTGGGCGATACTTGGCAGCCGGGAGGAAACGAATGGACCGGGAAATTCTGTTTCTGCGTCACGGCAAGGCGGGCCGGCCCGACGGTGTCGACGATATTGACCGGCCCCTGAAGGACAGAGGGCATGTCCAAGCGCGGAAAATTGGCGCGTGGCTGAAGAAGCATGACGCCTTGCCCGACGCGGTGCTCTCGTCGCCGGCGCGGCGCGCCTTGGAAACTGCGGAAGACGTGCTGAAGGCCGCGGGCTGCGACCGCCGTTTGATCGCGGTGGACCCGCGGCTTTATTTCGAGGCGCGTTCGAAATTGATGCAGGCCCTTGCCGAGGGAGGTGGGACCGTCGAGCGGTTGCTGGTCGTCGGCCATAACCCATGGATGGAAGAACTCGTCAAAGATTTGGCGTCAGAACCTGTGCCCCATCCGGGGGGCAACTGGATCATGAAAACCGGTGCGCTGATGCGGTTCGCCGTCGACGATTTCAAGGACGGATTGAGCAAGGGGCGTGGTCGATTGCTCGATCACGTGTTGCCGGACGATTTGCCTGATCCGGAAGCCGGGACTGGTCGGAAATAAGCAGTAAGGAAATGGTGGAGCCGAGGGGAATCGAACCCCTGACCTCTACAATGCCATTGTAGCGCTCTCCCAACTGAGCTACGGCCCCACGGGTGTTCGCCGGTGAAACCTATCCGGATTGGGGTCCGGCGTTTTGGCGAACGGGCCGGAACATACGAACGGGGTTCCGGCCTAGCAAGCGAAAAATAACGAAACCGCGGCCGCCTGCAGTGCGCATGGCGGTTGTTGCCGGCAGACCGCTCAGCGGTCTTCGTCGTCCTCGACTTCGATGTGTTCCTTGACCTCGGAGACATCGTCCTCGTCTTCATCGAGATCGGACGTGTCTTCGATCAGGTCCTCGTCTTCGTCGTCGAGATCGAGATCGTCATCTTCTTCGTCGTCGAGCAGCGAGTCGTCTTCCTCGTCATCGTCCTTGACGGGTTCGACCACTTTCTTCGGTTTCGGCGCTTCCGCCGGCTGACGACGCGGCTTCAGGATCGGCTGGGCTTCGACCTTGGTTTCGCATTTCGGGCAGATCGCGGGATCCTTGTTCAGATCATAAAACTTGGCGCCGCAACTCGGGCACGTCAGTTTCTTTCCCCACTCTGGTTTCACCACGGCTTAACTCCTGAGGATCTGTTCGGTCTCGTAAGCGGGGCATTTGCCATGATCCTTGTCCCCTGTCAAAGTCTAAAATCATCCGTTTTTCAGGGTTTGTCATCTCTTGCCCATTCGGCGCTTGGTCTCGGGTGCCGGTGCGGTGTATGACACCACCCTGAAACCGAAACCGAGATCGAGGTTCACGCCCGTGCCTGCCCTTCGTGCCAATCCCGTCAGCGGCCTTAAAGGCCACGTTCGCGTGCCGGGCGACAAGTCGGTTTCGCACCGTTCATTGATGCTTTCCGCGCTCGCGATCGGCGAGACCAGGATCACCGGTCTGCTCGAGGGCGAGGACGTGCTCGCGACGGCAGCGGCGATGCGGGCCATGGGGGCGGATGTGGTCAAGGGCGAGGACGGGATATGGACGGTCGCCGGGGTGGGGGTTGGCGGGCTTGCCGAGCCGGCATCCGCCATCGACATGGGCAACGCCGGCACCGGTGTTCGTTTGCTGATGGGGCTGGTGGCGACACACCCGATTACATGTACATTCACGGGCGATGCATCGCTTTCCCGCCGCCCGATGGAACGTGTCATGGGGCCGCTGCGCCGTTTCGGCACGGCATTCACATCGAGAGAGGGCGGCTTGCTGCCGATTACGGTAAACGGGGCCGCGGATCCGGTGCCGGTTCGTGCCGAAATGTCCGTGCCGTCGGCGCAGGTCAAATCGGCGGTCCTGCTTGCCGGTCTCAACACGCCAGGCCAAACCGTGGTGATTGAGAAGGAAGCGACGCGCGATCATACGGAAAACATGCTGCGTCATTTCGGCGCCGATGTGGTGACGACGCCATGGCCGGCCGGTGGCGTCGAGATCACTTTGACCGGGCAGCCGGTTCTGACGGCGAACGACATTCAGGTGCCGGCCGATATCTCGTCGGCCGCGTTTCCGATCGTAGCCGCCCTGATCACGCCGGGCAGCGACGTCACCATCGAGGCCGTCGGGTTGAACCCGCTTCGCGCCGGTCTGATCGAGACGCTCAAGGAGATGGGCGCCGACCTGACAATCGAGAACGCGCGTGTCGAGGGCGGCGAGCCCGTCAGCGATATCCGGGTGAAGGCGGGGCCATTGAAAGGGATCGACGTGCCGCCGGAACGGGCGCCCAGCATGATTGACGAGTATCCGGTGCTGTCCGTCTGCGCGTCATTCGCCGAGGGAACCACGCGTATGACAGGTCTTGCCGAGCTCCGGGTCAAGGAATCGGACCGTTTGGCGGCAATGGTGGACGGGCTGACGGCGTGCGGCGTCACGGTACGCGCCGGCGAGGACTGGATGGAAGTCGACGGCACCGGTCAAAAGCCCGAGGGTGGCGCCATGATCGAAGTCGATCTTGATCACCGGATCGCCATGAGCTTCCTGGTGATGGGGTGTGCGACGCAAAATGCGGTTGCCATTGACGATGCCCAGGCGATTGCGACAAGCTTTCCGGGTTTTGCGGGGTTGATGAACGGCCTTGGCGCCGGGATCGAGGAAGTGGACGCATGATCATCGCCATCGACGGGCCGGCGGCTGCCGGAAAAGGGACGCTTGCGCGACGGGTTGCCGAGGCTCTCGGGTATGCTTACCTCGACACCGGGTCTCTTTATCGTGCGACGGCGAAGAAGGTTCTCGATCAGGAGATCGATCCCGACGATGAGCAGGGATGCACTGTGGTCGCGCTCAATTTGACGCCTGCGGACTTGACGGTGGCGGGGCTCCGGTCCGAGGAGGTCGGCCAGGCAGCGTCCAAGGTGTCGGCGATCCCGGGTGTCCGCAGCGCCCTTTTGCGATTTCAGCGCGATTTCGCGGCCAACCCGCCGGACGGCAAAACGGGCGCGGTATTGGACGGCCGCGACATCGGCACGGTCGTCTGCCCCGACGCGGATATAAAGTTCTTCGTCACCGCGTCGACCGAGGTCCGCGCCGAGCGGCGCTTTAAAGAGTTGCGCGAAGCGGGCGAGGACGTTATATACGCCCGCGTTTTGGAGGAAATGAGGGAACGAGACGAGCGCGATACAAACCGTGCCGTAGCGCCTCTCAAACCGGCCGAGGATGCGACGGTCATCGATACCTCCGGGCTGGACGCCGACCAGGTGTTCGAACAGGCCCGTGACATCGTTGCCGCCAAACAGGCCTGAACTTCCCAATTTACCAGAACCGTCCGCAAAGGACGGCGCAGAACCGCCCCGGACCGCAACAGGCCCGTGGGCATATGATGTGTGAAGACCGCCGGAACCAACCGGCAGGCCGGAAACGAAACTGAAGGATATACTTATTATGGCCAATACCGACGCCTCCACCGAGGCACCGAAAATTACCGAAGATTTCGCAGCTCTCCTGGACGAGCAACTGGGCGTAGAAGACGACGGCTTTGAAGGCCGCGTTCTCAAGGGCACCGTCATTTCCGTCGATAACGACGCCGTTGTCGTCGATGTCGGCCTCAAATCCGAAGGCCGCGTGCCGATCAAGGAATTCGGCGCACCGGGCCAGGATCTGGACATCAACCCGGGCGACGAAGTCGACGTATTCGTCGAACGTTACGAAGATCGCGATGGCGTCATTCGCCTCAGCCGCGAAAAAGCGCGCCGCGAAGAAGCCTGGGCCGAGCTCGAAAAGGCTTTCGCCAAGGGCGAGCGCGTCAACGGTGTCATCTTCGGCCGCGTCAAAGGCGGCTTTATCGTCGATCTTTCCGGCGCCGTGGCGTTCTTGCCGGGCAGCCAGGTCGATATCCGTCCGGTTCGCGACATTTCGCCGCTGATGGGTACCCCGCAGCCGTTCCAGATCCTGAAAATGGATCAGGCGCGCAATAACATCGTCGTGTCGCGCCGTGCTGTTCTGGAAGAAACCCGTTCCGAAGCCCGCTCCGAACTGATGCAGAACCTGGTCGAAGGTCAGGTCCTCGACGGTGTGGTCAAGAACATCACCGATTACGGCGCGTTTGTGGATCTCGGCGGTGTCGACGGCCTGCTGCACGTGACCGACATCGCGTGGAAGCGTATCAACCACCCGTCGGAAGCGCTTCAAGTCGGCGAAACCGTGAAGGTTCAGGTGATCCGCTTCAATTCCGAAACCCAGCGCATCTCGCTCGGCATGAAACAGCTCGAAGCGGATCCGTGGGAAGGCATCGAAAGCAAGTACCCGGTCGGCGCCAAGCTTAAAGGCCGCGTGACCAACATCACCGACTACGGCGCATTCGTCGAACTGGAAGCCGGCGTCGAGGGTCTGGTCCACGTTTCCGAAATGAGCTGGACCAAGAAGAACGTGCACCCGGGCAAGATCGTTTCCACTTCCCAGGAAGTGGAAGTCATGGTGCTCGACACCGATCCGGAAAAACGCCGTATTTCGCTCGGCCTGAAGCAGTGCATGGAAAATCCGTGGGCCGACTTCCTGACCAAGTTCCCGGTGGGTTCCGAAGTCGAGGGCGAAGTCCGCAACATCACCGAATTCGGTCTGTTCATCGGCCTCGACGGCGATATCGACGGGATGGCGCACCTTTCCGACCTCAGCTGGGACAAGCCGGGTGAAGAAGCGCTGACCGACTACAACAAGGGTGACATGGTCAAAGCCAAGATCCTGGATGTGGATGTCGATAAAGAGCGTATTTCTCTCGGCATCAAGCAGCTCACCGACGACCCGGTCGGCGGTGCGCTGGAAGGCATCAAGAAGGGTGCGGTCGTGACCTGCACGGTGACCGAAATCACCGATGGTGGGATCGAAGTCATGGTCAACGACGCCGTGCCGGGCTTCATCCGCAAGTCGGACCTGTCGCGTGACCGTTCCGAACAGCGCCCTGACCGTTTCGCCGCCGGCGAAAAAGTCGACGCCAAGATCACGCAGGTCGATAAATCCGGCCGCCGCGTGACGCTCTCGATCAAGGCCCGCGAGGTCGAAGACGAGAAGAAGGCGATGGCCGAGTACGGTTCCACCGATTCCGGCGCGACGCTGGGCGATATCCTGGGGGCGGCGCTGGCCGGCAACCAGGAAGCAGAAGCGGAGCCGAAAAAGGCGGCGGCAAAGAAAAAGGCCGCCAAGGACGACGGCGACGACGACACGTCGGAAGAATAAACGACTTAAACGACGGGCGGCAGAGATGCCGCCCGTTTCGTTTGAGCGTTCCCGCAATTCCATACTAATCTTTGATCATGAGCACAGGTCTCGATAGCGATGCGCTGATTGCGCTCCGCCGGTTAAGACGGCACCTGACGGTGTGGCGGCTTCTGGCCGTTGCCGGGTTCGCGCTTGCGATCTTTTTGGCTGTTCGTGAAGGCGGCGTCCTGCCGTCCGAAGAGCATGTGGCCCGTGTGCCGATCGAAGGCATCATTGTCGACGACGCGGATTTTATCGGCATGCTCGATCAGATTGCCGCCGATAGCTCGGTCCAGGCGGTCATCGCCGATATTTCCAGCCCGGGGGGCACGTTTACCGGCGGCGAAGCCGTCTTCGCCGCATTGCGCCGCATCGCCGAGAACAAACCGGTGGTTACGGTCATGGGCGGGCTCGCGACGAGCGGCGCCTACATGGCGGCACTTGGCACGGACCGGATATACGCCGGATACGGCACCATAACCGGGTCCGTCGGCGTCATCATGCAGTCCGCCGACGTCACCGGCCTGATGGACATGATCGGCGTCAAACCGGAGGTTCTGAAGAGCGGCGAGCTGAAAGCGACGCCGAACCCGATGGAGGCGCTGTCTCCGCCCGCCCGGGCGCAACTGCAGGCCGTCATCGATGAGTTGCATCTCAGGTTCATGGAGATGGTCGCTGAGCGGCGTGGCATGACTGTTGACGAAGTCCGCCTGCGGACCGGAGACGGGCGGATCATGACCGGTAGCCGTGCTGTCGAGGCGGGCCTCGTCGATGCCATCGGGGATATCAACACCGCGCGCGGCTGGCTGGCGGCAGAGCGTAATGTCTCCGAAAACCTCCCCATGCTCGATTGGACGATCGACGACCCTCTCGCATGGTGGCAACAAGGCGCGTCGTCGCTGGCGTCCGCTATTTTTGGAAAATCACTTTTGTCTGAAAGACTTAGACTTGACGGCATTCAAGCCCTTTGGCACCCTTCTATGAGCGGTGAGCGATAATGGTGGTTTGCCGCGCATCTTTGGAGGACTGCCGGGTATGACGAAATCTGAGCTCATCGCGAAGCTGGCGGCGGACAACCCGCGTCTCTATCACCGCGAAGTTGAACGGATCGTCTCAACGATCTTCGAAGAAATCACCGCTGCATTGTCACGCGGGGATCGGGTTGAGCTTCGCGGCTTCGGCGCATTTTCCGTCAAGGCGCGGCCGTCGCGTGTCGGGCGCAATCCACGCACCGGCGAGTCGGTGAGCGTTGACGAGAAATTCATTCCGTACTTCAAGACCGGCAAGCAGCTCCGCGAACGACTTAACGGCGCGCAGTAACCGCCATCGCCGTGGGCCGCCTTAACCGGCCCCGAAAATCTCTGGAGGAGTAGGCGTGAAGCGCATTCTGTCCTGGGTCATCATGGTCCCGTTCGCCGTCGTGGTGATCGTGTTTTCGGCCGTCAATCAGGAGCTTGTCACGCTCGACCTCTGGCCGTTCCCCGTGGAGATCACGGTTCCCGTCTTCACGCTTGTCTTGTCGATTTTCATATTCGGGTTCCTTTGGGGCGCTGGCGTGGCCTGGACCTCTGCTGCCGGAAACCGCCGTCGTGCGCGCAATGCACAGTGGCGCGCGGAAACGGCGGAGCGGGAGCTGCGTTCGCTCAACAACAAGCTGCAGGAACGCGAGCGTGAACTCGATGACACCCGTGCGTCGGCAAATAGCGAGACCAAGAAGCTGCCGGCCTCCTCGTCGGGCGTCTGACCGGATTTCATGAAACTCGTCGACGCTGCCAATCTCGCAGAAGCCTTGCCCTATGCCGCATTGGTCGATGCGATCGGCGCTGCATTTGCGGGGGGCGTGACGGTCCCCGTCAGGGCGCATCACGATGTGCCTGTCCAAGAAGGGCAGAACTCAACCATTCTGCTCATGCCGGCCTGGTCGGACGACGGCTTCATCGGCGTGAAAACGGTCGTTGTCGCACCCGAAAACGCATCCAAGGGCCTTCCCGCCGTTCAGGCGACCTATCAACTCTTCGACCGGGAAACCGGGCGGCCGCTTGCATTGATGGACGGGCCGGAACTGACGGCCAGACGCACGGCATGTGCCTCGGCCTTGGCGGCGCGTTATTTGGCCGCCGAGAACGCGTCGAAACTGCTGATGATCGGGACGGGCGTATTGGGATATCACCTGCCGCAGGCGCATGCGGCCGTGAGGCCGATCACGGACGTTCGTGTCTGGGGACGAAATGCGGCGAACGCTGAAAAATCCGCGGCGGCGCTTCGCGCCGCCGGTATGAATGCCGAGATGACGGAGGATCTCTCATCTTCTGTCGAATGGGCGGATATCGTGTCTGCTGCAACGCTGGCAAAAGAACCGATCATCAACGGGAACTGGCTTCGACCCGGACAACACGTCGATCTTGTCGGGGCGTTCCGCCCCGATATGCGCGAAGCCGACGATACCGTTCTGAAACGAGCACGTGTTTTCTGCGACACCAAAGCAGGCGCGATGAAGGAAGCTGGGGATTTGTGCGATCCGATAGCGCGCGGTGTTATCAGCGAACAAGACGTCCTTGCCGATCTGTTCGAGCTTTCATCGGGGGACTACGTTTTCGAACGAGGTGCCGACGATATCACGATGTTCAAATCGGCAGGCACGGCAATAGAGGATCTGGCGGCCGCGATGCTTGCCTACAAACGCGATCACGGCTAATAGAGCCTCATCATGAGCCTGTCGCCCACCGATCGTATCTTCGTCGCCCTGGATACACCTGACGTCAACCTGGCTGTTTCCCTTGCGGAAAAGCTGCAAGGCCACGTCGGTGGTGTGAAGCTCGGCATGGAGTTTTACTACGCCAACGGCCCCCAGGGCGCACGTGCCGTCACGGCGGTCGGCATGCCGCTGTTCCTGGATCTCAAGTTTCACGATATCCCGAATACGGTCGCAGGCGCCGTTCGGTCGACGCTCGAACTGAATCCGGCAATATTGAATGTGCATGCGCAGGGTGGCCCGGCGATGATGCAGGCGGCAGGTGCCGCACTCGATGGCGCCGATGGTGAGAAACCGCTGTTAATTGCGGTGACGGTGCTGACATCGTTGGGCGACGACGATCTGGAAGCCATCGGGGTCAATGACGGGGCCGAGAATCAAGTTGTCCGTCTCGCCAAACTGACGCAAACCTGCGGACTTGGCGGGGTCGTGTGCAGCCCGCGTGAGATCAAGGCAATCCGCACGGCATGCGGTCCGGATTTCAAATTGGTGGTTCCCGGCATTCGCCCGGAATGGGCTGCGGCCGGCGATCAAAAGCGGATTACCACCCCGGCGCAAGCGATCCGGGACGGCGCCGATTACATCGTTATCGGACGCCCGATCACGGGTGCCGACAACCCGGTCGATGCCGCGAAACGGATCGCCGACGAACTCGCCGGCCTCTGAGGGCCGGGCGGAGATAACGATGAGTGTGATCGTCAAGATTTGTGGGCTCAGGGAAGCCGAGCACGTCGATGCCGCCGTAGAGGCCGGTGCCGGCCTGACGGGATTTGTCTTTTTCGAACCGTCTCCGCGCAACATCTCTATTGCCGAGGCGGCGGCCTTGACGGCACGTGTGCCCGCCGGCGTGCGCAAGGTCGCGCTCAGTGTCGATGCCGACGATGACTTTTTGAGCGCGATTATCGATGGCGCAGGGGTCGATACCCTGCAATTGCACGGCGCGGAAACGCTGGAACGGGTGCGGCACGTCCGAGAGAAATTCGGCTTGCCGGTGATTAAGGCACTGCCGGTTTCGACCGTCGACGATGTCGAGGCGGGCCAACCCTATGAAGCTTATGCCGATATGCTGTTATTCGATGCCAAACCGCCCAAGGACGCGACCCGGCCGGGCGGCAACGCCGAGAGTTTTGACTGGACGCTGTTACAGCAGGCGGGTTTTCGAGTGCCGTGGCTGTTGGCGGGTGGTCTTACGCCCGAGAACGTCGCCGAAGCGGTGCGCATATCCGGTGCGCCGATGGTCGATGTCTCGAGTGGGGTGGAGGATGCGCCCGGCCGAAAAAACACCCGGAAAATCCGCGATTTTATAGCCGCCGCGCATAGTGGCTGAAGAGCGCCCAGCGACTGAAAAATCGCGAGAATTCCCTGTTAAACGGGGCTTTCAGGCGTTAAGTTGCGCCCCTTAGAAAGGGACGCGTTATGACAAAGTTGAACACTTTCCGATCCGGCGTCGACGAGACCGGCCATTTCGGCATTTACGGTGGCCGTTTCGTTGCCGAAACCCTGATGCCGTTGATTCTGGACGTGGAGAAGGCCTGGGAAGAGGCGCGCCACGACGACGACTTCTGGGCCGAGTTCGACTATCTGATGAAGCATTATGTCGGCCGTCCGTCGCCGCTGTACTTTGCTGAGCGTCTGACCGAACATTTCGGTGGCGCCAAGGTTTACTTCAAGCGCGACGAGCTGAACCATACCGGCGCTCATAAGATCAATAACACCATCGGCCAGATCCTTCTCGCACGCCGCATGGGCAAAAAACGTATCATCGCCGAAACCGGCGCCGGCCAGCATGGCGTTGCGACGGCAACGGTGTGCGCGCTGTTCGGCATACCGTGTGTTGTCTATATGGGCGAAACCGACGTCGAGCGTCAGAAGCCGAACGTGTTCCGGATGCGGCTGTTGGGTGCCGAGATCGTTCCCGTGACTGCCGGAACCGGTACGCTGAAAGACGCGATGAACGAAGCCCTTCGGGACTGGGTCGCCAATGTCGAGGACACCTTTTACATCATCGGCACCGCCGCCGGACCGCATCCGTATCCGGCCATGGTGCGTGACTTCCAGTGTGTCATCGGGAACGAGACCCGCGAACAAATGCAGGAGATGGAAGGCCGGCTGCCGGACACGCTGGTTGCCGCCATTGGTGGGGGCTCCAACGCCATTGGCCTGTTTCACCCGTTTCTCGACGATGACAGCGTCAACATCATCGGCGTCGAGGCGGCCGGGCACGGGATCGAGAGTGGCGAGCACTGCGCCTCGCTCAACGGTGGGCGACCCGGCGTGCTGCACGGCAACCGTACCTATCTGCTGCAGGACGAGGACGGCCAGATCAAAGACGGCTATTCGATTTCCGCCGGCCTCGACTACCCGGGCATCGGGCCGGAGCACGCGTGGCTCCGCGATATCGGGCGTGTCGAATATGTTTCTGCGACGGATGTCGAGGCGCTTGAGGCGTTCAAGCTCTGCACGGCGAAAGAGGGGATCATTCCCGCGCTTGAGCCATGCCATGCGCTGGCTTACGTCGGCAAGATCGCACCGAAACTACCGAAGGATCATCTGATCGTGATGAACATGTGCGGACGTGGCGATAAGGATATTTTCGCCGTCGCCGAGCGTTTCGGTTTTGAGATGTGAGCCCGGGATGAGCAAGCAACCAGAAACCCGCATCACGAGACGGTTCCGGAAACTTCAAGAAGAAGGCCGCCCCGGTTTCATCACCTTTACCACGGCAGGCGACCCCGATCTCGAAACGTCGGTGAAGATTCTCGACGGTCTCGCCGAAGCGGGTGCTGACCTGATCGAGATCGGTGTCCCGTTCTCGGATCCGATGGCGGACGGTCCGGCCATTCAGGCGAGCTCGCTCCGCGCGATCAAGGGCGGAATGTCGCTCCGGAAAACCCTCGCGATCGTGGCCGACTACCGCAAGAAAGACGATGAAACGCCGATCGTCCTGATGGGGTACTACAACCCGATCTATATCTACGGCGTCGACGCGTTTCTGGCGGATGCCAAGAAAGCCGGTGTCGACGGTCTGATCGTTGTCGATCTGCCGCCGGAAGAAGAGGGTGAGCTTTGCCTGCCGGCGCTTGATGCGGGGATCAACTTCATCTATCTGACCGCGCCGACCACGACCGACACCCGGCTTCCACGTGTGCTGGAGCACGCGTCAGGCTTCGTTTATTTTGTCTCCATCACCGGTATCACCGGGACGCGCTCGGCGGTCACCGCCGATGTCGCGGGCCATGTCGGGCGCATTCGCGCGAAGACCGACCTGCCGGTGGCGGTTGGATTTGGTATCCGCACCCCGGAACAGGCCGCGGAAATCGCGAGTGTCGCCGATGCCGCGGTCGTCGGCTCGGCGCTGGTTGACCAGATCACGGCAAACCTTGATGATAACGGAAAACCCGGTCCTGGCACCGTCGACGCGGTGCTTGGGCTGGTCAGATCCCTTGCCGAGGGCGTCCATGGCGCCCGGAAAACGGAGAAAGCCTCTTGAGCTGGATTGCCAATTTCGTTCGTCCGAAACTCCGCGAGTTGGTGGGCGGTCGTAAGGAAGTCCCGGACAATCTTTGGCATAAATGTCCGAACTGCGGGCAGATGATCTTTCACCGCGACCTGACCAAGAACCTCAGGGTCTGCCAGCATTGCGATCATCATATGCGCCTGGGCGCGAAAGAGCGCCTTGATATGCTTTTCGACGATGGCGCATACGAAAAGGTCGAGCTTCAGGCGCCCGTGACCGACCCGCTCAAGTTCCGCGATCTCAAGCGTTATACCGACCGCCTCAAAGAGGCACAGTCGAAGACCAAATCCAAGGACGCGATCCTTGTCGCGCACGGCAGGGTCGGCGGCATTCAGACCGTCATGGCGGCATTCGATTTCTCATTCATGGGCGGCTCGATGGGGCTTGCCGTGGGCGAAGGCGTCCTGACCGCGGCCCGGTTGGCGGTGATGCAGCAAGCGCCGCTCGTCGTGCTGACATCTTCCGGCGGTGCCCGCATGCAGGAAGGCATTCATTCGTTGATGCAACTTGCGCGGACGACCATCGCCGTCGAGGAAGTGCGGGAGGCGGGGCTGCCGTACATCGTTGTGCTGTGCGACCCAACAACGGGTGGCGTGTCGGCATCGTTCGCCATGCTCGGCGACATCCACATCGCCGAACCCGGCGCGGTGATCGGTTTTGCGGGCCAGCGCGTGATTGAGCAGACCATTCGCGAGACCCTGCCCGAGGGCTTCCAGCGCGCCGAGTATCTTTACGAGCACGGCATGGTGGACATGGTGGTCTCGCGCCGGGAACTTCGTGACCGGCTTGCGCAGGTGATCAACCTGTTGATGGCGCCCGGGAAGGCCGGGGACCTCGTTACCATAGACGCTGAGGGCGTGCCGCTCGAAGGCGAGATACTGCCCCCGGCCAGAGGCGGCATGGCCGCCAATCGGAAAGAGGACGGCACAGAAAGCCGTGGCGACACCAAAAAGTGATGCGACGCTGAAGCGTCTGCTGTCGCTGCATCCGAAACTCGTCGATTTGTCGCTGGGCCGGATGGAGCGCATCCTGGCTGTGCTCGGCCATCCGGAAAAACAGCTGGCACCTGTGGTGCACGTGACCGGTACGAACGGCAAGGGCTCCGTGCTCGCGTTCCTGCGCGCTATTTTGGAAGCGGCCGGGCTTAAGGTGCATGTCTACACCTCGCCGCATCTGGTGCGGTTCCATGAGCGCATTCGCCTCGCAGGCAAATTGATCGACGAAGACCACCTGAATGCGGTGCTCGACGAGTGTGAGGCCGCCAACAAAGGTGAAGAGATTACATACTTCGAGATTACCACCGCAGCGGCCATTCTCGCGTTCGCCCGGACGCCCGCCGATGTGGTGCTGCTGGAGAATGGCCTTGGCGGCAGGCTCGATGCGACGAACGTGGTGGCGCGGCCGGCGGCGACGGCGATCACATCGGTTTCGATGGACCATCAGCAGTTTCTTGGCGATTCCCTGGCCGAGATCGCGACCGAGAAGGCGGGTATTATCAAAACCGGTGTCCCGTGTATCGTCGGGCCGCAACATCCGGACGCGATGGATGTCATCATCGGTCATACGGAGGCGCGCGGCGCGCCGCTTCTGGAGTGGGGTGTCAACTGGCGCGCGCACGAGGACGGCGTCGGCGGGATGGTGTTCGAGCATCAGGGAACAAGCCTTTCCTTGCTGATGCCGGCTTTGCCGGGGGCGCACCAGATCGTCAACGCAGGGCATGCCGCCGCAATCGCCCGAACGCTCGACGTCGCTCAGGTGCGCGACGAACACATCGCAGAGGGGGTGCGCTCGGTCGACTGGCCGGCACGGTTGCAAAAATTGAAAAGCGGACCGGTCGTCGACGCCCTGCCGGGCGATTGGGAGGTTTGGCTCGACGGTGGCCACAATCCGGACGCGGGTGCGACGATCGCGCGTTTTGCATTAGAGAACTGGAAAGACCGGCCGCTTTATCTGATTTCGGGAATGATTAATTCGAAGCAGCCTGCCGGGTTCTTCAAGCCGCTCGCCGAGGTGGCGGAGGGTGTTCATTGCGTAACCATCCCGGGCGAACAGGCGGCCATTCCTGCCGATGAGCTTGCGGGCATTGCCTCCGAAGCCGGACTGCCTGCCGTTACCGCCGAAACTGCGCTGGCGGCGGCGCAAGCAATTGCGTCCAGAGCGGCAACGCCGGGACGGGTACTGATTTGCGGATCGTTATACTTTGCCGGCAGCATCCTTGCCGAGCACGTGTAGATAATATGAGAATGATTATCATTTGCATATAGATGAAAATATGTTATTCCTCCAATCAAGAATGCGCTGGGAGGGATACGATGACGATGCTGCGATCTGCCGATAAAAAGATCATATGCAACGATGAGACGCGATTCTGCCGCCCGGAAGTGATGCTTCTGGACAGTTTTCGGCTGTGGTCGCAAGACCCCGAAAATATGACCTATATCCGCCGCCGCCTGTGTCATGAACTCGGACATCCCGCCGGAGAGCGCGCCGCCAAGGCCATCAAACTACTGGGACATATCCTGGGTCTTCAGACCCGGCGAACGTTCTATCTGATGCGCCCGGGAAGTGTCGGCGTGACGCCGGACGAACGCGCGCTGCTCGCGATGATCGGTGCCGTGCTGCATGACCGTCGGCCACACGCCGGCGCGATCGCGACATTGCTGCTGCCGGTGACATGCCATGGCACGGTCCTTGCGGTTGCCGGGGAACTGGGCCGTGCCTTCATGATGGGGGGATTGATTGTGGCGCCGCCCCGAGATGTATCGCCGCCGCCCGTGTACAATCGGGAAATTCGCGCCGTCGCCTAACCGAATTTCGAAAGCCTTTTCGGCGTTCCTTCCTCGGGACCATCGGGTCCGGTGATGAGGACGATCTTGCCGCATTCGGCGCAGATCTCCGTCGATTGATTGAGTTTGCGGTAACCTGCCTTGAGGATCGACGCAGCTTCGTGCTGGGTCAGGCCGAGTTCTTCCTGGAGTTGCCTGAGTTCACGGTGTTCGTCGGGATCGATGACGCCGTCCTCGAGCACGTCATCGACGAGTCGTTCATATTTTCGACGACGCTGATGCAGTGCTTCGTTGAAGCCGGACGCCAGAATGCCTGCGGGAAGTGCGACCATGCCGACGCTGACAATCCCGATGACGGAGGCACAGATGCGGCCAATCAGCGTCATCGGCACGACGTCACCGTAGCCGATTGTGGTCATGGTGACGACGGCCCACCAGAGGGCATGGGGTATGGACGCAAAGGCTTCGGGTTGCGTTTTATGCTCGGCGAGATAGGTAATGCTCGCCGCAACCGTGATCATCATCAGCAGGACAAAAAGTGCCGCCGAAATAACCGGGCCTTCGTCGCGAAGCACCTGTAGTAACAGGTTCATCGAGTTGGCGTAGCGGGTCAGCCGGAAGGCGCGCAATAGCCGGAGCGCACGCAGCATCCTGAGATCGACCCCGATCAGTGAACTCAGATAAAACGGCAACAGAACGATCAGATCGATCAGGGCGAGCGGCGACAACATGAAGCGGATGCGCCCTTTGACGGACGATTTGAAGCGCGGGTTTCGGCTTTCGACCGCGGACCAGACGCGCAGAACGTATTCGACGGTGAAGACGCCGACCGAGAAAATCTCGAATGCATCGAACCAGGGACCGTACTGGGCATAAACCTCAGGCATGGATTCGAAGACGACCGCGATGACGTTGAGCGAAATAAGCGAAATCAGGAAGATGTCGACAAACCGCGCCATCGGTTCTTCCGAATGACCGGCATCCAGCAGCAGAAAAACCCGTTCGCGCATGTGTCCCCAACGCCCCCTGATTAATTAATTTATGAACCTACCCGGTGCATTCCGGCGCGTGAAGTATTTGATTGTGACAGAAAGTTTCCATCGGTCCCGTTAGCTGCGGCGGACTGCGGCGACCGCCAGCAATGACCAGCCCGCCATCATGATCATGCCCCCCGCTGGCGCGAGCCCCTGCACGGGGACGTCGCCCATCAGAACAAAGGCATACAACGAAGAAGAAAACGACAGCGCACCCACGATCAGAAGCCAACCTGAGATGCGGGCAAGGCTCGCCGCCCGGCCCGATTTCCGGCTCGCGAGCCAAACACAGGCGAACACACCCAGCGCATGCCACATTTGAAAGGCGACAGCTGTGCGCCAGACATCCAAAAGAAAATCGTCGACGGCAAGTCCATGGGCGCCATAGGCGCCGAGGCCGACAGCCGCGGCGGCGGCAATCGCGGCTAGCGCACAAAGCGGTTCGCGTTCAGCAGCCTGTGCCGTCATAAGAGCGGCTCCATCCTGCGGATTTCTGCGACGATTGCCTCTTCGAACGGACCGGTCGTCATGTCGTCAATGCCATCGAGGGCATCCATGAAACTCTTCACGTCTTTCTCAAGAATACCCATGGTGTTGGCCGGATCGTATCCCTCACCGGCCCAGTCGATCTTTTGAAGATTGTCGCCATACCAGGTCGCACCGGACGATGTCCGCATGACATCGAGGAGTTTTCCGGCTTCGATCCCATATGCCGACGCGGCCTTCAGCGCGCGTCTCACGGCGACGACGCCGGCTGCGGCACACAGATTGTTCGCGACCTTACAGGCGGCGCCGGCACCGACAGGGCCCAGATGATGCACCTGTTCCCCCATCGCTTCGAAAGCCTGCATCAATAGCTGCACGGCGTCGGCGTCACCGCCGACCATAAACGTCAGGCTGCCGTCCCTTGCGCGATAGGGGGCGCCGGACATCGGTGCATCGATCACCGTCACGTCCTCGGGCACGCGGCCCGCGACGTCACGGATGTAGCGCGGCGAAAGCGTCGACGAGAGCACCAGCGTCTTCGGATGGTCGGCGGAGCGCATGACGGCCTGATCTTCGAACAGGAGTGCTTCGGTTTCGGGGATATCCCTGACCACCGAGATCACGGTCTCGACTTTTGAGGCGAATGCCGAAGGATCCGTGATCATCCTGTTCTTGAGATTATCCGACGCATCCACGGACCGAACGTCGAACCCCCAGGCGTCGAAACCGGCGGCGAGCAAATTTTCCGCCATCGGCAAACCCATTGCGCCGCAGCCGGCGACCCCGATCACGGAATCCCTGATGCTCACGAAGTCGACCCGGCCGCGCCGATCAGGTGTTCGAACAGGCGGAAATTGGGGTCGTTGTCAGCCAGAAAAAATTCAGGATGCCATTGCACGCCGATCGCGAACCGGCGATCCGGCAATTCGATGGCCTCGACGATCCCGTCAGGTGCCCTCGCGCTAACGACAATACCATCCGGAATATCCTTCAGCGCCTCATTGTGCGCGGTGTTTACGGCAATCTCCGCAAGGCCGGTGATGTCCCGAAGCCGGGTGCCGTCACCGACGGCGACGGTATGCGCGGCCTCCTCGGCCGGTTTTTCGTTCAGATGATCGACGATGCAGTCCAACTCGCCCGCGATATCGTTATAGATGGTTGCGCCGCGGGCGACGGCCATGACCTGCATGCCCGCGCAAATGCCGAGTGTCGGCAGGTCCCGGCCAAGCGCGTCGTTCATCAGATTTCGTTCGAAGGCATAGCGCGGATGAACGGTTTCGCCGTTGGGCGCGCGACCGTAAACTTCGGGCGGGAAGGGGTAAAAGCCGCCGGGCACGATCAAGCCGTCCAGGCTGTCCAGATAAGCGTCCCGCGCCTCTTCGATATACGGGATCCCGACGGGCAGCCCGCCCGCTTTCCAGACGGCATCGAAGTATGCCGTTCGGAGCGCATAATGCGGGCGTTTCGAAAACGAGCCCGAGGCTTCATAGTCCAGAAGGACGCCAATGACAGGACGGTCGGTCATGCGCCGATTCTACGACGATGACCGGTCATTTGAAAACCGTGATCACTCGCCGGCCGACTTGAGGCCCTCTTCTTCGTCCTTGGTGATCGGATGCTCAAGCTTGCCGATCATTTCCTTCGGGACGATCTGGAGGAAGTTCGGCAACTCCCGATTCCAATCGTTCAAGAGCCGCAGCGCATGCTTGGAGTGGGTCCGCTTGACGTGCTGCTGCACCTGAACCTTGAGAACGTCCTGCCAGTACTCGGTCTCGACCGCCTGCCAGATGATCGTTTCCGAGTTGGCCTGCAGGTCGAACCGCCGATCCGGATCGTAGACGAACGCCATACCGCCGGTCATACCGGCGCCGAAGTTCGGCCCTACTTCGCCCAGGATCACGGCCAGACCGCCGGTCATGTATTCGCAACCGTTCGACCCGCAGCCTTCGATAACCGCGGTCGCGCCCGAGTTCCGGACGCAGAACCGTTCACCGGCCTGGCCGGCGGCGAACAATCGGCCTGCGGTCGCACCGTACAGCACCGTGTTGCCGATGATGGTGTTTTTCTCGCTCTCGAGCGGGCTCGATACCGGCGGGCGCAACACGATGGTCCCGCCCGACAGGCCCTTGCCGACATAATCGTTGGCGTCGCCGAGCACTTCGAGGGCAAGGCCCTGCACCGCGAAGGCGCCGAGTGACTGACCCGCCGATCCGCGCAGACGAACCGTCAGATGAGAATGGTCGAGGCCGGTCATCCCGTATTTGCGGGTGATCATCGAACTCGTGCGTGCACCGACGGCGCGATGTGTGTTGCGAACCGCGTAGGTGAGCTGCATCTTCTCGCCGTGCTGGAACGTCTGCATGGCGTCCTTGATGATCTGGGCATCCAGCGTATCCGGCACTTCGTTGCGGCTCTCGCCGTCGTAATAGCGCGGATAACCGCCGCTATCGGCCTGCTGCAGCAGCGGGTTGAGGTCGAGGTCATCCAGGTGCGACGCGCCACGGCTGACCTGCGACAGCAGATCCGAACGCCCGGTAATGTCCTGAAGCGATTCGTAGCCGAGCTTGGCGAGAATTTCGCTCACCTCTTCGGCGACGAACGTGAACAGGTTCATCACCTTTTCCGGCGTGCCGGTGAACTTTTCGCGGAGCTTTTCATCCTGGGTGCAGACACCGACCGGGCATGTGTTCGAATGGCACTGGCGCACCATGATGCAGCCCATCGCCACAAGAGATGCGGTGCCGATGCCGAACTCGTCGGCCCCCAGCATCGCCGCCATGACGACGTCGCGGCCGGTCTTGATGCCGCCGTCGACGCGAAGCTTCACCTTGTGACGGAGACGGTTCAGCGTCAGTACCTGGTTCGCTTCCGAGAGACCCATCTCCCAGGGGATCCCGGCGTATTTGATCGACGTCTGCGGGCTCGCACCCGTGCCGCCGTCATGACCGGAAATCAGGATCACGTCGGCTTTCGCCTTGGCGACGCCGGCGGCGATGGTGCCGACGCCGGACCGCGCGACCAGTTTCACGCACACACTGGCGTCCGGGTTGATCTGTTTGAGGTCATAAATAAGCTGCGCGAGATCTTCGATCGAGTAAATGTCGTGGTGCGGCGGCGGGCTGATCAACGTCACCCCCGGCGTCGCGTGACGCAGCTTGGCGATCATGCTGGAGACCTTGAAGCCCGGCAACTGGCCGCCTTCGCCCGGCTTCGCGCCCTGCGCCACCTTGATCTCGATTTCGCGGCAGTTGTTCAGATACTCGGCCGTGACGCCGAAACGTCCCGATGCGACCTGCTTGATTGCGCTCGACGGGTTGTCGCCGTTCGGGCGCGGCTGGAATCGGGCAGGGTCTTCACCGCCTTCACCGGAATCCGACTTGGCGCCGATCCGGTTCATGGCGATGGAGAGCGTCTCGTGGGCTTCGGGGCTGAGCGCGCCAAGCGAGATTCCCGGCGCGACCAGGCGCTTGCGGATTTCGGTGACGCTTTGGACCTGTTCGACCGAGATCGGCTTTCTATCCGGTTTGAAATCCAGAAGGTCACGGACGAAGATCGGCGCGCGCGAGTGGACGCCTTCCGAAAACTTCTTGTAGAGCGAATAGGATTCGTTGCCGACGGCGGACTGCAGTACGTGGATCAGCTTGCCGTCGTGGCCATGACGTTCGCCCCCAGAGCGGTACTTGTAAAAACCGCCGACCGGGAGGGGGATCGCATCCTGCGCGAACGCGACCTTATGCATCGCCGCGACGTTCTTCTTGATGCCGGAAAGACCGATGCCGGAAATACGGGACGCCATGCCCGGGAAGAATTCAGCGACGAGCGCGCGGCTCAGACCTACCGCCTCGAAGCAGTACCCGCCACGGTAAGAACTCAACACACCGATGCCCATCTTCGACATGATCTTGAGAAGACCCTGGTCGATGGCGGTTTTGTAGTTCTCGACCGCGTCGTCGACCGAGAGGCCTTCGAGCAAGCCGCGGCGATGGCGATCGTAAATGGCTTCTTCGGCCAGGTAGGCATTGACCGTGGTCGCCCCGACACCGATCAGGACGGCGAAGTAATGCACATCCAGGCATTCCGAAGAGCGCACGTTGATCGACGTAAAGGTGCGAAGCTCCTCCCGGACCAGGTGCGTGTGAACGCCGCCGGCAGCAAGGATCATCGGCACCGGCGCCCGGTCAGGGCCGGTGTTCATGTCGGAAAGAACGAGGTGCGTCTTGCCGGCACGGACGGCGGCTTCGGCTTCCGAACGGATCCGGTCAAGTGCTTCGGTCAGCGCGCCCGGACCTTCCGGTACGAACGTGCAATCGACTTCAGCGGCGGTATCGCCCATGTAACGCTTCATGGCCTCGAATGACGCGTTCGACAGCACGGGGCTTTCTAGTTGCAGCAGATCGCACTGGCTCGGCTCTTCATCCAGAATGTTGCCGAGGTTGCCAAGGCGCGTCTTGAGGCTCATCACTCGGCGTTCGCGCAGGCTGTCGATCGGCGGGTTGGTGACCTGGCTGAACGCCTGGCGGAAGAAATGATGCATACCGCGGTACTTGTCGGACAGCACGGCCAGCGGCGCATCGTCGCCCATGGAGCCGATGGCTTCCTTGCCGCCTTCGATCATGGGTTGGAGGATCATCTCCATGTCTTCCATCGAAAGCCCGAAGCAGTGCTGGCGGCGGCGCAGTTCTTCCGGGTTCAGCATCGAACCCTTGACGTCCGCGGCTTCGATAATGTCGTCGAGTGCGGTGGTGCGTTCCGTCCATTTGGCGAAATCGTTGCGTCCCGCGATCAGGGATTTGAGCTCTTCGTCATGGAAGAACTTCCCTTCTTCAAGGTCGATCCCGATCATGCCGCCCGGGCCGATGCGGCCCTTTTCGGTGATGGTGCCATCCGGAATTTCGACCATCCCGGCTTCGGAACCGACGACGAGAAGCCCGTCGCTCGTGGTGATGTAACGCATCGGACGCAGACCGTTCCGGTCCATGCCGGCGACGACCCAACGGCCGTCGTGCGCGCAAATGGCGGCCGGGCCGTCCCAGGGCTCGAGAACGGCGTTGCAGTATGAGTACAGCGCCTCGTGTTCCGGCGGCATGGTCTTGTTCTGGGCGATGGATTCCGGAATCGTCATCGCCTTGACCATCGGCGCCGGACGACCGGCGCGGCAGAGCAGTTCGAACACGCTGTCGAGCGCTTCAGAATCGGAACTTCGCGACGGCACGATGGGCTTCAAATCCTCGATGTTCTCACCAAACAACTCGGAGGCCATCTTGGGTTCGTGCGCCTTCATCAGTTTGACGTTGCCGGTGAGGGTGTTGATCTCGCCGTTGTGGGCGAGCATGCGGAACGGCTGCGCAAGGCGCCACGTCGGGAACGTGTTGGTCGAATAGCGCTGGTGATAGATCGCGAAGTTGGAGATAAACCGGTCATCCCGCAGGTCGGGATAGAATGACGTCAGCTGTTCCGCCAGGAACATGCCCTTGTATACGACCGAGCGGCAGCTCAGCGAGCAGATGTAGAAATCGTTGATGTGTTCGGCGAGCACGCGGCGTTCGATGCGCCGGCGCACGACGTACAGGTCGCGCTCGAAATCCTCGTAAGAAATATCCGGGCTGGTCGAGAGCATGATCTGCTCGATTTCCGGGCGGGACGCATTGGCTTTCTCGCCGATGACATCGACGTTGATCGGCACCTGACGCCAGCCGTAAATGCTGTATCCGGCACGCAGAATCTCGGTTTCGACGATGGAGCGGCAGACCTCCTGCGCGCCCAGGTCGGCTTTCGGCAGAAACACCATGCCGACGGCGATCTTGTCGTCGGCGGGTTCGTGCCCCGTGTGACGGATGTGCTCCTTGACGAATTCCCACGGAATTTGGACGTGGATGCCCGCGCCGTCACCGGTCTTGCCGTCGGCATCGACGGCGCCACGGTGCCAAATCTTCTTCAACGCCTCGATGGCGGCCTCGACAACACGACGGGTGGGTATGCCGTCGACGGCGGCCACCATGCCGACGCCGCACGAGGCATGCTCTTCTTCGGGATAGTATAGGCCTTCGCGGGCGAGCCTTTCCGTGTCACGCTGCCAACGTTCGACGAACTCTGCACCGGTTTCAGGTGATTGCTTTTTCATACTCATCCCTCCGTCAGGCTGCATCGGCGCGTTCGGCGCGCGTTTGCAGATACTGATGAATGCCGTCGGCCGCTTCGCGGCCGTCCCGAATCGCCCAGACGACAAGCGATGCCCCGCGGTAAATGTCGCCGGCGGCAAAGACGCCCTCAAGCTCGGTCATCTTCGACGGTTCGTTGACTTTGATCGTACCCCATTTTGTGACGGTCAGTTCCGGCGCACCGAACAGCGTCGGCAGATCTTCCGGATCGAACCCAAGCGCCTTAATGGCGATATCCGCTTCGATGTTGAAACTCGAATCCTTGATCGGCTCCGGCGTCTGGCGCCCGGTCACGTCGGCCACGCCCAGATGCATGCGGATCGCACGGACGGCTTCGACCTTGTCGTCGCCCAGGAACGCTTCCGGCGCGGAGAGCCAGACGAACTCGACGCCCTCTTCCTCCGCGTTGGCGACTTCGCGCTGCGAGCCCGGCATGTTGGCGCGGTCACGACGATAGAGGCATTTCACCGACTTTGCGCCCTGGCGTACGGCGGTGCGCACGCAGTCCATCGCCGTGTCGCCGCCGCCAATGACGACGACGTTCTTGCCGTCGGCGTTGAGCGTGCCGTTGTCGAAATCCGGAACGGCATCGCCGAGGCCCTTACGGTTCGATGCCGTCAGGAAGTCCATCGCCGGGAAGATATTCTTCAATCCAGCGCCCGGCGCCTGCAGTTCGCGGGCGTTATAGACGCCGGTCGCGATCAGGACCGCGTCATGCTCGGCGCGCAGGTCTGCAAGCGATGCATCGCGCCCGACCTCGAAGTTGGTGTGGTAAATCACGCCGCCGTCGGCCAAGAGCTTGGTGCGGCGTTCCACGATGTCCTTTTCGAGTTTGAAATTCGGGATGCCGTAGATCAGCAAGCCGCCCATGCGGTCGTAGCGATCATAAACGTGAACCTGATAGCCCATGGTACGGAGCCGGTCGGCGGCCGCGAGGCCAGCCGGGCCGCCGCCGATGATCCCGACGGACAGACCAAGGTCGGCGCGCGCCTCGGGCGCCTTGACCCAGCCGTTTTTCCAGGCGGTGTCCGTGATGTGTTTTTCGACGGCGCCGATCGTCACCGTGCCATGGCGGGACTGTTCGAGAACGCACGAGCCTTCACAGAGCCGGTCTTGCGGGCAGATGCGGCCGCACACCTCCGGAAAAGTATTTGTCGCCTGAGAGACTTGATAGGCTTCCTCCATCCGCCCTTCGGTCGCGAGACGCAACCAGTCGGGAATATTGTTCTGCAGCGGGCAGTGGACCTGGCAATACGGTATGCCGCACTGCTCGCACCGCGAAGCCTGCTCGACCGCAGCTTCTTCGGAGTACTCGTCATAAATCTCGTCGAAGTCCTTCCGGCGGTCGGCAGCGGCACGCTTGTCGGGCATGGCCCCGTCAATCTTGATGAATTGTTGCATCCGGTCAGGCATGTGCTCTCCCACAACGTTTTCCCGGGTCTGCCCCGGGGCGCACAGTCAAAAGGGCCCTTCAGGATGGGCCCAGGCGGCGCGGCGTCAAACAAATTTGTTTAATAGGTCAGCATCTTTTACTAATTATTCATGCTGGCCGCAATAAGATTGTCGCAACGCGGGGGAAATACCGCAAAAATTTCCTATGAATGCAACAAATAGGTCCGGTATGAGACTAAATTGACGATTGGCACTGTCAGTCAATCGCGCTATGTCTCGCAATACCTTGCGGGGAACATGAATGCCAATCCTACATCTAGTTATTTTGGCGGCGGTTCAGGGGATTACCGAATTCCTCCCGGTAAGTTCGTCCGGGCACCTTGTGTTGGCGCCGATCTTTCTCGGCTGGCCCGACCAGGGCCTCCTGATCGACGTTGCGGTCCATGTCGGTACCCTGTTCGCCGTGATGGCCTATCTCTACCGCGATGTCGGCGCCATGCTGGCGGGGATCGGCCGGACGCTGAAGGGGCGCCGTGACCCCGGCGCCCGGTTGTTTATGTTGTTGGTCATCGGCACCATTCCGGTCGTCGGTGCCGGGTTTGCGCTTCAGCATTATGCGCCGAACATGTTCCGCAGCATGGAGGTGATCGCCTGGGCAACGCTCGGGTTCGGGATTGTGCTTTGGATTGCGGACCACGTCGGGATGACGGTACGCCGCGTCGAGCACCTCGGGGTCAGCGACGTCATCTTTATCGGCGTTGCGCAGTGTCTGGCTCTGATTCCCGGGACAAGCCGTTCCGGGATTACCATGACCGCCGGCCGTTTCATCGGCATGGAGCGTCCGGACGCGGCCCGGTTCTCGCTTCTGTTGTCGATTCCGACGATCATCGCCGCCGGGACCCTTTCCGGAATCGAGATATATGAGAGCGGCAACGTACAACTGGCCAATGACGCGTTTGTCGCGGCCGGGCTTTCATTCGTTTTCGCTCTCATCGCCATCGCATTGATGATGGCGTGGCTCAGACGCGCATCGTTTGCGCCCTTCGTTGTATATCGCATTATACTTGGTGGATTCCTTCTGGCGGTCGCATACGGCTTGCTATGACCGGGTACATCTTTGTCCTGGTAGCGGGGCTCGGCGCGGGCGCGCTGAGCGCCATCGTCGGCACGGGGGCATCGATCATCCTGCTCCCCGTTTTGATTATTCAGTTCGGACCACAACAGGCCGTGCCGATCATGGCCGTCGCCGCGGTCATGGGAAATATCGGCAAGTCGCTCGCCTGGTGGCGAGACATCGACTGGCGCGCCTTCTGCGCCTATTCGGTGGCCGGTGTGCCCGGGGCGGCCCTCGGTGCGCGCACGCTTCTGGTATTGCCGGCAAGCATCGTCGAGATCGCGCTTGGGGTTTTCTTCCTGTCGCTGATCCCGCTGCGCCGCTGGATGCGGGTGAAAGACATGCATATGCCGCTCTGGCAACTGGTGATCGCAGGCGGTGTCATCGGATTCCTGACCGGGATCGTGCTCTCGACCGGGCCGCTCAGTATTCCCGCGTTCGGCGCCGTCGGCTTGTCGAAAGGCGCGCTGTTGTCGACTGAAGCCATCGGCTCGCTTGCGCTGATGATTTCGAAGGCGGCGACTTTTCAGGTGCTTGGCGCGCTTCCCTGGCCACAGGTCATGCAGGGCCTGATCGTCGGTGGATCGATGATCGCGGGCTCGTTCGCGGCAAAGCGTGTCGTCGACAGGATGAGCGTAAAGACGTTCGAGAACATGCTCGACATCATGCTGTTGATTGCCGCCGTGACGATGCTCTGGACCGGTTTTGCGGCTCTTTAATAGCCTTTCTTGAGATCGACCGTGTTGAGGGGCGGCTTGCCGGCCTCAATCAGCTTGATGTTCTCTTCCATCCAATCCGCCGCACTCGACGGTACGGTAAGAGACGCTATATGCGGCGTCACCGTGACCTTGGGGTGATCCCAGTAAGGATGGTCTTCCGGCAGCGGTTCGGTGTGAAACACATCCAGCGTGGCGGCATTGACGTGCCCACTGTCTAGTGCTGCCAGCAGGTCTTCATCGACCACATGCGGGCCGCGCGCGCAGTTGATCAGGCTGGCGCCTTCCGGCAGCGCCGCGAGGGTTTCCTTGTTGATGATGCCGCGCGTCGCATCCGTCAGCGGGAGCAGGACGATCAGTATTTCCGTCCGGTTCAGAAACGGCGTCAAACCGTCTTCGCCATGATAGGACGTGACGCCTTCTATCTTCTTCTCGGATCGTGACCAGCCGGCGACGTCGAACCCGAGGGCGGCGACCTTTTTGGCCGCATCGCTGCCGAGTTCGCCCAAACCCAAAAAGCCGACCCTGCGGTCCCGCGTATCGGTTTGGCGCATCTGCTTCCAGATCTTCTGCGAGGTCCAGTTCAGGTAGACGCCGAGACGGCGGTGATAATGGATCACCCAGTAAAGAACGTACTCACTCATCCCCTCGGTCAGGCAGCGGTCGACGAGGCGAACGACCGGCACGCTCTCGGGGAGCGCGTCGTCCACGAGAATGCCGTCAACGCCCGCACCCAGCGACAGGATGCCCTTGAGGTTCGGGAACGTCCGAAGTTCCCCCGCTGGCGGGCGCCAGACGATGGCGTAATCGTAGTCTGCCTTGTCGCCGATCTCGTCCGGCCAGACGTCGAAACCCGCGTCCGGAAAGCGCGCGAGGATCGCTTCGCGCCATGCTTGGGCTTTGTCGGCGGCGGACAGGAATAAAAACTTCATCAATTGTCTCACTTTATTTCTTCAGGATCAGGTGCTGACCGCGCCACTCTCATCGGCTTTCAGGTTAAACGCGGCGGCAAGTAATGCCTTGGTATAGGGTTCTTTCGGTGAATCGAAGATGTCAGCGGCGGAACCTTGTTCGACGACACGGCCGTCTTTCATGACGACCACGTCGTGGGCGAGGGCACGAACGACCTTGAGGTCGTGGCTGATAAACATATAGGCGAGATTGTA
>MDSW01043629.1_pt1 | contig 57682 bp, 30 predicted proteins | sample 811171 | NCBI WGS metagenome assembly MDSW01 (sample SAMN05326641, study PRJNA326480) | marine metagenome | isolation source: seawater | place: Atlantic Ocean: North West | collected 2012
CCCTTGTGGGGTCCACACCAATAAGTATAGTCGCCTGCCTCAGGAAATGCAACATCAAACTCTTCTCCAGGCATCATTGCTAGGGCTTCGTGACCTAACTCAGGATGATCCTCAACAATAACATTGTGTGGAGGGAGCATGTTGTTAACAAAATGGACTGATTCTCCAGCACTGATGGTAATTTCTGCTGGTTCAAATACAAGATTTCCACCAGAACCCATCTGTACATCTACTGCCCATGCAGGAGCAGCGAGAAATAGTGTAGCAATAAGTGCGAAAATAAACTTCATTAAAGATTACGCAACTACACTATCTATCAGTGCATATTTAACGATACTTGATCATGTGTCAGGCATTCCTGACTTCTTCATCATGGCATCCAATTGACCATCAACGTACCCTCTTCGATAGTCCCAGGTCTGTCCACCTATCTGTCCACGACTAGCGTTTATACATTTATTATAGTCTGGATCTTCTTTTGAAATGTTGTTGCAAACGAGTCCTGCCAGATCCATTTCGTTGCCTTTCTGACCAGTTCCTGTCCACATATGCTGTCCGTTTAACCAAACGGCACCACACTTCTCGCACTCCTTCCGTTCCATGGAAAAAGACGAGACTTCCTTTGGATCAGTCATTTCTGCAGTATCCTCTTGTAGTGGGTTTACCTATTTATTGTAACACGTTGATGCAATTTGTCAACGTGTCAGCAGTTCCAAGCTCGTAACGATTTGTTGATTCTTGAATCAGGATCTGAAGCAGTTTTCTTAGAGGTTAACTTTGCTTTCATACCTTTCATTCGAGCACAGAAGGATGCCCTACGGGGATTTCCAACCTTCTTTGATGGTGCCTTAAGGTCGCTTCCAGGATTTTCTCTCTCGTAAGACTTTCGTCCTTTTTCGTTGAGTCCACCTGATTTGTTTTTTCCTGCTTTCCTTGTCCAGGCTGCAGCTTCATTTTGCGTCTCTTCCTTTTTGACGCAGCGGTTGTACGTTTTGCCGAATAGTTTTTGGGTTCCTTTTTTCTCGTAACCTTTCCAGCATTTCTTTGCTTCGTTGGTTACTTCCTCATTCTTTGGGCGGCAATCATTTACCAACTTGCCTCCCTTCATTTTCATACCTACTTTTTTATGTGACTTCCAGCAATTCTGTGCTTTCTCCTGAAAGTCAGAGAACGATAAGTTCCCTTCAAATTCTTCTTTCTTTGTAGAGTTTCCCCAATTCTTTGCACCTTTCTTTCGGCATTTGACTAGTGCTCCGCTGGCATACGCACTTGGCCAAACAGAATAACGAGACTTTACCTTATGGTAGCAGGCATCTTTCTTGCCTTCTTTTTCTAATACAATTTCTTCTTTTTTCAAACCTAAACGACCTAATAGCGATTTCTTTTTAGGTTTAGAAGGAGTATATCCTTTTTGACGTTTAGCATAATCCATGTAAGACTCACCCTTTCTCAGTTTCTTAGGGTCAGATTTTGGTTTAGAAGCAGCAGCACGATCTTCGCGAGCACGCTGGTTTGCACCAGGACCGCCTAGCTTACGATCCTTGTCAGGATCAGGATGCCAGTAATCGCCTCTTTCATTGAGGTCTTTCTTACCATAATCACCTTGAGCGTTAGGTTTACCAGTCTTTTTCTTGGCGACAGCTCTCTTAGAACCATCGGCATTTCTAAAGTCTTGGGGATAAGTTGCTTCTGTTTTCACGTTGATTGCCTTACCTTTACGATCTGGATTTGGATCTTTAGCATTCTTGCGACGGAATGCTGCTTCCTCCTCATCCTTATTTAGGTTTCTTTTCATCTTACTAGACCCACACTTGGGTTTAGTTGTTTGTCCTGGTTGTCTGGCACAGGGTTTTCCTGCATATTTACCACCGAGTTGAACCCAACCAGGCTTGCCATCAGAAGACTTACTCTTGCTAAACCAGTCACGCAAAGAACTATCACCAGATTTCGTGCCTTCGGACATTCCTTCGCCTCCTTCAGAAGTGATCCCAGATTCTTCCGCCGCATCTTTCTGCTCTTCTTTAGTTGCATCTTTCACTGCATAACGATCCCACAGGGCACCACCATAACTACATTGTTTACGAGTCTCCTTCTTTCTACAAAGGCGACAATAGCGGGTTTCACATTTTTCTGCAACGACTTCTTCTTTGAATCCCATGCCAGATTTCCAGGTTTTTTGTTTTGTTTGTTTTTTCTGAGCTAACTTGTTAGCAGTGGCATACATAACATCTTTGTCACGTTTGCCATAAAGATCTTTAAAGCGAGAAGCGTTTTTGTTCTTCATCCCTCTAAAGATTCTTTCTGCTTCCTGGTTAACTAATGGCATATCAACCGCCTACAACTTGAATTTCTTCAACAACAATTGCCTGACCAGTTGCAGCGATTTTCACGCAGCGTTTGACGATTGCTTGAGGTCCGCTGTAAGCATAGGTGTAATCAGCAGATGCAGAAGATGAATCGATATCAGTAGTGATTGTGTTTCCTGTTGCAGCAGTGACTTTCTTGCCAGCGGTGCCAGCAGAAAGGAAGTTGGAATCGATAGCAGGCGAGGTGCTAGCATCTTCTACAGCAATAAAATCTCCTACAGAAAATGGGTGTGTATTAGTAACTTCGCCAAGGTTTGTACCAAGTTGATAGTCTGCAGTGGAGTCATCTACTGCCTTAACAATTCTTGCTTGACCAGGTTTACCACCTTTAATCAGAAGTGCTTGATCTTGAATAAGGGTGATTGCGGGACCATCATTGAAGGAAACTGTTGCGTCACCTGCAGTTGCAACTACGCGATAATATCCAGTCTGAACAACTTGATACTCAGTAGCATCAGCAGCGATTGCATTAGTGCTTAAAACGTTAATTACTGTCATGTCGTGTTATTTCGTGTCCTCTTTATTTATCTGTTTTTGCTGTTTTAGCATCTTTTGTAGTTCCGCTGTAGAGCCCACAAACATAGTGTTATTAACCGTAGATGGTCCAGATTTTTTCTCATCGGCATCTAACTCCTTCATTTTCTTTTGTAGGTCAATGAGTTTGTCGGCAGTATCTGCTACGTTTTTGATAAGTTGACCTGCAACTTCATAAGCACGAGGATGATCTGACGCTCGTGCCACGTCAAGTATGCCATCAACTGCCTCCTGTCCTTTCATTACTAAGTTGTGAAGTTGAGCACGAGATACTTCATAATCGTGCTTTACATCTTCTGTTTCTGTTTTCTTCAATACTGGTTTTACTTTTTCCACATGCTTCTGGAGTTCAGAGGGTTCTGTACCAAAAGCATCATTCAGTCCATCAAAAGGATTGCCCATTTTTAAATTGCCTCGTCAGCGCCGCTTACAGGATTACGTTTCTTGATATCAGTAAACTCAGATGTAAGTTCACCAAAACCAAAGTCATCTTCAGAATCAAGCAACGCATCATCTGCATCATTGACTAAGAATACATTAGCACCACTTGCATGTGCCGCAGCAGTAGTTCCTTCATATGCTCTTACAACTGTCAAGTTATTACCAGACTTTTTAGATACTCTAAAGAGTTCAGTATCAATATAGATGCTATCAAATTTATTGATACCTGATGCATCAGCAACAGCAATTAAATTATCATCTGCGTCCGTGGCAGATGATAATGTAGTAACAACAACTCCGTCTCTATCTTGCAGAGATGTAGGAGTTACCTGATAACGAACCTCTCTTGGTGCAGTGACTTTTGCAGATGTAGAATAATCGACAATTGCCTTTTTGATGACCTTGGGTTCTGTAACAGGACCATAAAGATATGTTTTTACACTGAATTGTAAGGTGTAAATAATTGCTCTACGGGTAGAAAAGTCTCCCTCATAGTCGTCCTCATAATCAATATTTTGTAAAACTACAGGAACATCTTTCACTTCATTCATAGAAGGAAGAAGTTTTACAGAAAGATTATAATGCGGTTGGAAGTATGGCAAAATCTGTTCCAAGATTTGCAAACCATCTTCTTGATTTTTAGAAATAATTGCTAATTCAAATCCCAAATTATATGGGACTGGCATGAATACATTTTTGTTTTTTGTATTGCTAGTGGGTATAGCAATCTTTTGAGTTGGCGATACCTTTCTAGAAGAGTCGTATGTAATGCCATTGATTTCAAAAGATATTCTTGGCAGTGTAATCTGTACTCTTTTATTTGTAGGGTCAGGTACTTGATCGAGACGCGCCAGAAACTTTGCTTTGGGACCATATGCCAGAGGCACTTTCATTACTTCATCAGAACGACGAAGTTCGATGTTGTTGAACAAAGTTCCAAATGCAACAACAGTCTTTCTAAAAATTTCGTGATATGAATATGTGCCTAACATCAGATTGTAGTATCAGTAGTGGACCCAATAGAACCGAAAGGATTTGATTCGGTGAAATCAATAATATCATCATCAAGAGTTTCAAAGTCGTAGTTCTGATCGACACTAGACTCAGTATTAACATTATTTAGTGTATTGTACGATGCAGATGTCCATGCAGCACCTGAAGTTTGACCAGTTACAGTTTCTGGAATAGTGAAAATGCCAGATCTATTAAAGACTTGGAGTTGTCTATTAGATGAATCCCATGCCTTAACTTCTGCCGTAACATTAGAAGCACCACCAGCAACAATTTCTCCGATTGTAAAATCTCCAGTGCCACCTGCAGCAAAGTTAACTGTGATGGCATTGGCAAATGCTGTCTCGATAGCATCAATTTCTGCAATACCAGTATCGAGATCTTCGTCGCTGTACTCAAAGAGTTCGCACTGACATTCCCAAACATAACCTTTACCAAGTTGGTAAAAGGGTTTCTCTGCTTCTACAAATTTAATTTCAAATAAATGTTTTGTCGTAGGAAACCAAATCAGATCTCCTTCATTTGGACGACCCTCTACATTCAAAGTTTCCAAGTCGTCAACTTTTTCTTTAAACTTCTCACGGGAAAAGATAAACGTCGTTTTATCTTCGACACGAACTCCAAATTTGCTAAGTAATTCGCCTTGTCCTTCCCATCCTTCAACATTATTAACGTATGCTCTGATTGCTCTTGCGCTATCAAATTGCGAGTCAGAGTCTTCTCCAAACGCCGTGTCACGATTAACAATCGTTCTTGGAACATAGTAGATATCTTGCCCATAAATTTCTATGCTCTCTACGACGAGATTCTCCATAAACTTCTGCTCTTGAGCAGAACCATTCGCCTTTAAAAGATTTGTATGATCGCTAAAAACGAAATCAGATGCTGGTGTGTTCTGAAATGCCATATTATCCTACCAAGTCTAGAGGGGGAATTTCGTATGTATCGCGAAGTTGTTCTTCAAGGTCTTTCTTAAATTGACTTGCATCTTCAAGAATTTGACGACCATTGAGAGTAACACCACCTAGCATTTGAATGCCATCATACTTACTTAGGTTACGACCCCACTGCTGTTGGAATAATGCCTCAACATAATCTTTCAACCAATTATCATTGTACATATCAGTGTATGTTTCGGGATCTTGGCGCATCAAAACTTCTACTAAAATAAAATCTCCCGCTTCCAATTCATCCCAATCAAAATCAAGATAAAGTCTACCTTGATGTTCGTTGAATCTTATTCTACGATTTGCATTATTATTAGTAACCCAATCCAAAGTCTCAAGATATTGAGATGTCATAAAGTAATGAAGAATATGTCCATGCGTCATCGCATAGATGTCATTCAAGAAGATCTGATATTTAATGTTGAAGATGTTACCAGGAACAACACTAGATGCACCGATCTGACTGAATACCCGATTGACACTCATCACTCCAGGAGGGAGAGAAACATACTGAGTATCTTCATACCAAGCAGAAGAACCAATTTGAGCAGTTGCTTTAGCAGCAGTTTTGATAGCATCAGTCACTTCAATCTTAATGAAAGACTTGTAACTACCATTGTAGTGATACTCTTGATAGTAATCGATTGCCTCTTCGATCAGGTCATCCAGTTGCGCTGAAGCAACGTTGATATCAATCGTTGGATAACCCAAACGACGAAGAGCGTAATCTCTTAGTTCTGTTTTAGTAGCGGGTCTAGTAGCGGACATTTTCTATTATGCGAATGTGGAGATCGTGAGAGTGGTTACATTACCAGCAGAAACTGTTTCACCCTTCTTGAAGAATCCATCAATTGTATCGATGGTTACTGAAGTAGCACCAAGTGCTGTGATAACACCAGTGGTTCCAGAAGTACCGCCAGTGATAGTGTTACCAACTGCCATGGTCTTAACTGTTCCAACTGTGACTTGTGCGTTACCATCGCCAGTGCTAATAGTGATGGTTTCACCTGCAACATATCCACTACCATCAGAATTAACAGCGATGCTCTGAATAACACCAGCAGATGCTGTGATATCTACTGTCAGTCCAGTGCCACTGCCACTTGAGGTAGTAGCAACACCTGTTGATGTGGAATAACCAGTACCACCAGTTACGATTGAACCAAGCGTAACGACATCACCAGGAGTAGGATCGCCAGACAAGTTTAGAACCAAAGTGGTAGTAGTAGCAAGGTTGTTGAGCATTGCTCTAAGTTGTTCAAACGCATGATCAAGTTTTGTTTGAACTCTTGCTTCAGTATAATACTGATTGGTAGAACCTTCACTCAGGTCATCAGTAGTTGCAGCAGCAATACGAGCATCAGCACGAGCATCTGTGTAGTACAGATTTGTGCCTTCTGCCAGGTCTCCAGTGTCATGGTTAGCAATACTAGAAACAGTTCCTGTTACGTTTCCAGTTACGTTACCAGTGAGATTACCTGTAACATCACCAGTAAGATCAGCAGTAACACCACCAGTTACAGTAAGAACGTTGGTGCCAGTGTTAAACTTCAGACCAGCATCTGCTCTGATAGAGGTAGTGCCAGATCCAGCAGTGTTAGCAGCAATTGCAACAAAGTAATCAGTTTGACTACCAGACTGACTTACGGAAACGCTAGTGGCATTACCAGTTACATTACCAGTAAGGTTACCTGTAACGTTACCAGTAAGATCGCCAGTGACATCACCAGTTACGTTACCAGTGACATCACCAGTTACGTTACCAGTCAGAGATGTTGCAACCAAGACACCAGTGATAGTCGCGCCTGTCGCAGTTGTTTCAAACTTCTTGGAGTTATCGTAGTAGAGTTCAACTGCCCCATCTGTAATAAATTTTGCTTTAAATTCCGAGAGTGCTCCATTAGTAATATTAACATTAGCATTACCACCTAAGTATAAGTCACCAACTCCCTCATCATTAATAATACTATTAGATCCGTTATGCAAGATTTTTAAATCATTACCATCACCAATTCTCAGTTCATCATTATCACCAAGATTGACGTGAGTTGCAAATGTTGCTTCAGCAGTAAATGTAGATGTACCTGTTACCGCAATGTTTCCAGTAAGATCGAGATTACCAGCGATAGTTGCGTTACCACCTGCATTAAGGTTATCTGCATAGACGTTCGCCCATCTTACTGTAGTAGAACCTAAGTTATGTGTACTATCTGCAGCGGGAAGAATATTCAGAGCAGTTGAGTTTGCAACCAGATTACCAGTCACATCACCAGTAAGATCACCAGTTACGTCACCAGTGACATTACCAGTTACATTGCCTGTGAGAGCGCCCACAACGCCTCCAGATGCCGTGATAGCACCAGTAAAGGCAGATGTACTACCAACGCTTAACGTGCCTGCAGTAACGACAGAACCCGTACTTCCATTGACTGTGAAGTTATTCGTGTCAACTGCAATACCACCATTAGCATTCAGAAGACCTGTAAGAGTAGAAACACCAGTTACACCCAGTGTGCCACCAATTGTAGCATTGCTAGTGACTGCCAGAGTGCTGCTCAATGTTGCTGCACCTGTAACACCCAGAGTAGAACTCAGAGTTGTTGCACCTGTAACACCCAGGGTTGTGCCAATGGTCGCTGCTCCAGAGATTGTTGCTGTTGCCATCGTAATGACGTTAGCAGCAAAGTCACCAGAACCATCACGAAGAACCAGGTTGTCAGGAGTTGAAGATGCCGACGACGCAACGTTGATTGTAGTATTTCCAGAAATTCCATCGGCATTTGTCAGTGTAATACCAGAACCAGAGGTAACTGCAAATGTACGATGTACATAAGTGTTGGCAGCAGATCTGACCATATAACCAGTACCTGCCTGTGCTGCCAGAGCAGTGATATCTGCATCGTCATATGTGGTAGTGATGGTTACATCTGCACTTCCATTGAAAGAGACATTGCCATTTACAACGCCATCAACTGTGATAGTGCGTGCAGTCTTAAGTGTGTCTGCTGTAAGAGCATTACCTTGAATACCAGCGCCAGATCCAGTTCCAGTAGCAACTGTAATTTTATTAGCAGCAAAATCTCCACTAGCATCACGAAGAACAATTGTATTTGCATTTGCTGTGGAATCTGTAGTGAAACCATCTAGAAGATCAGCGTTCAGATTATTGACTTTCGTTGTGGAAGCAACAACCAGAGGAGGTGTTCCAGTAGAAACATTAGAGGTAATCTGTCCATCAACTGTCAGGGTGCCATCAATATTGGCATTGGCATCAACATCAAGAGTCGTGCCAGACCCAGTAAGATGCAGAGAACCAGCGCGAAGATCGCCATCTGTACCAGTAATAACTTCACTTGAATTAGATGTATTGGATAAGAAAACATATTCTAATGAGGATCTATCAAGTCCGAAGAACCCAGTTTTAGCAGTGCTGTCGTAATAACGGAACTCAACACCACGATCCTTAGCATCATCAGACGAGGGTGCTGTGTCACCACCCAAAGTGATAATAGGGTCATCGAGAGTAGTGATCGTGCTATTAACAGTTGTCGTTGTTCCATTGACTACAAGATCGCCACCGATGGTCATATTATTATGCAATGTAGCATCACCAGTGCTTACATCAACATAGAAGGCATTTCTTGAATTTGCATTATCCCAAACATGAAGATCTCCACCAACCCAAGCATTCTTACTAATTCTTGCACCACCATCAGTGGTGAGAGATACTGAATTATCAGCAAAGGACGTTGCATCCTGAGTGTTAGAAATTTCAATTGTGTTGTTGTAAACTGTAGTACCAGTCTGAGTGGTATTTCCTTTTACAACAAAGTTACCATAAACTGTAAAGTCTTCACCAACTGCAAGATTCTTGGCAACACCAAGACCACCAGTAAGACGAACAGAACCATCTGCAGAATAATTATTGCCACCAACAGATTGATCAGTGTTGTCGGTAAATGAGGTGATACCAGTTACTCCCAAGGTATCATCAATAGTGGTAGCACCCTCAACATTGAAAGTGCCTTGAATGTCAGTATTGCCGTTGTCTGTGTCTACACTAAACTTAGTTACTCCAGATCCATTTTGAATCAAGAGGTTGCCACTTGCTTTATTGAGAGTGAGACTATTATTGATTGTAGTAGCACCATCAACGATCAAGGCACCATTTAGATCAGTCTGACCATCAACATTCAGAGTGCTATCAAAGTCAACACCATTAGTGACATTCAGAGTGTTTGTAATTGTTGTTGCATCATCTACATCTAACGTACCAGCAATAGTTGTATTGCCGTTGTCAGAATCAACAACAAATGCATCAGTACCATTCTGTGCTTCGATAGTGAACGTTAGGTTGTCACCATTGATTTTTACATCATCGTTGAATGTAGTATCAGAATTGATTGTCAGAACATCACTACTTGCATTACCAAGAGTAATATCACCATTGACTGTCAGATCTCTATCTAAGAGAGTATCACCATAAACGGTTAAAGTACCAACAGATGAAGTACCTGCTCCAGAACGACCGATAGTTGTATTACCAGACTCACCAAGAACTTGGAACTCAACATTGTCGCCACTATTCAACTTACCGATATACAGATCATCACCAATATGAAGATCAGTTGCAATACCAGCACCACCATAAACTCTCAGGTTTGATGTATTGTCTTGTGCGTATGCAGGAGTATATGCAGCAGATGTACCAGTACGGAACTTATAACGAACCTGCAAGTAGTTTTGCGTGTTGAAGGTTGCCGTTACGTCTTCTTTCTGTCTGATAAAACCATTGATGTAAAGGTCACTATTGAACATAGTGTCGCCTTCAACATATCCACCACCATCAAATCGGAATGCACCATAATCACTGGATTGAATTTCATATAAACCAGTGCCACCATTTAAGGCAATACTAGGTTCATTAGTGTCTTCAAGACGAGTAAATCCAGCAACATTAACTGTGCTGTTTGCATCCAAAGCACCAGTCAGAGTTGTATCACCAGTAACACCCAGTGTGCCAGCAATAGTTGTATTACCAGAAGAAGCAACAACGTTGAACTTGTTAGTGTTGACGTTAAAGTTACCAGTTACATCAGTTACACCACCAATACTTGCATTACCAGTTGTGGATTGGAACTCAATCTTCGTAGTTCCAGAACCATTATTCAGTTGCAGAGTCTTGGATGCACCTTGCAGAACGATGTTGTCATCAAAACGGGAAGTGCTGTTAGCACGGAATGTACCATCAACATCTAACAGACCACCGATATTTACATCTTGAGTAATACCAACACCACCAGCAACTACAAGATCGCCAGTTGTATTAGAAGTGGAGTTGGTGTTAGTTGTTAACTTAAGGTTACCAGCAATAATACCAGAATCAGTACCAGCAAAAGTTTCGGAAGTATTTGTAGCAGCGTGAAGGAAACGATAACCACCTTCATGACCACCCAGATCAGTATAGTTAGTATCCCAACCATAGAAACCTAAACGTGCTTGGGTATCGTAATAACGGAACTCAACACCACGATCGAGGTTGTCATCAGATGAAGGAGCGGTATCGCCACCAAGAGTAAGGACAACATCATCTACTGTCATTGTTGTTGAGTTGACAGTTGTCGTTACACCATCAACTTGGAGGTCACCCCAAACACGAACCAGACCAGTTACAGCACGATCATCGCCAGGGTCAAGATTCATCGTCGCATCAGTTGTGGCGATGTAATTAGATTGGAATCTTGCGTTTTCTACATGAACCTTACCAGTTGCAGCAGAGGCATCGATGTCAACAACATCTTCTGCGGTGATTGTAACTGTGCTTGTACCAGATCCAGCATTTGTAGAGAGGATGCTAAGGTTTCTAGCAGATGAAGAATCTTGAGTTAACTGGAAGGTAAGGTTACCATCCCCAGTCTTATCCAATGTCTGAGCAGTTGCTCCATCAAGAGTAATATCAGGATCAGAAAAATAGGAACGGACGTTGACATCAATCTCACCAGCGCCACTATCCCCTGTATTATTAGCGCCAAACAATAAGTTGCCACTTGTATCATTAATCTTGATAAAGTTGAGGCGATTGAAACCAGTATTTGCTGTAGAGGTTGTAAGTTCATTATCAAGTTCAAAGTTTTCTACTGCATTACCATCAGTAAAAATCAGTTTATTATTCTGAAGTTGTGTATTGTCTACGCCTGCGGCGGCGATGGTAACGTGCCCGTTTGAGTCAACGTCGAAATCTTCCTGTGCAAAACTAGCCAGTCCCTTCTGTTCCGTTGCTTCAGCCGCGAGGTAGCGCCAACCTCCAGTATCGCCACTGGAATGAGTAGGAGCACCAGCACCAGCATTAATTGATGTAAGTGCTTGGTAAACCTTTGATGCATTTTGGATGATGTCATATCTGACATAAGCAGTCCCTGCATCATAGTTAGCATATTTACTACCCTCAGTAGCAGTAGCAATAGGTACATTTGTTGCACTGGTTAATCTACCATAAGCATCAACTGTAAATTTCGTAGCGTTTACAGTTTGTGTGCCATATGGTTCGCTGTTACTGCCTGCAGCAGATACTGATGTCAGGGATTCAGTATTATAGTTACCTGCCTGAACAGCAGTCGTGATCATATCAATAGTAGGATCACCAGCAACACCAGAACCATTATTAATTTGAATTCTAGTAGAAGTACCTTGAATAGTTCTAGTTGCTACATTACCAGTAGATGTCTTGGCATACAAACCAGTACCAGTATGTCCAGCAATTGCAACCAAATCAAGGTCATATGGTTGAGCAGAAGAACCTTCTACAGTACCATTAAGGTTATAATCTGCAAGAGTTGATGGTGTAGTTGCATTAACAACTCTACCTTTAGAGTCTACTGTAACTTTAGTATATGTACCAGTAGCATTAGCATTACCTGCATCATAGTGAGGTAAGGTATTCAGAATCTCTAGTGTAGAGTTGAGATTCAGGTTGGAACTACCATCAAAAGTTCCAGTAGCGACAAGATCACCAGATAATTGAATTTGACGGGTGGTAGCAATTCTCTGAGCGGTGGAAGCATTACCAATCAGGTTTGCAGTAATTGTACCAGCAGCAAAATTACCATCAGCATCACGCTGAACCAGTGAGTTTGCAGTTGCAGTGGTAGATTCGACAGGTCTGGAATATCTCAGATTACTCCAGTTGGAAACACCATCACCGATTTTGAAACGACCAGTGTTAAGTTCCAGACCGATTTCGCCCTGAGCAAGTACGGGGTTAGAGTTGGTCCACTCTGCGCTGCCACCACGTCTTAATTGAATTCTATTTGCCATTTTTTTACGACAACCCGATAGGAGATAATGCTTCCAAGTTATTTATGTCATTAAAAAGGGGGACTAATGCCCCCACTTATCATTCTTGAGTTTCTTCGTCAGGAGGATGGGAAGCGGTTTCCTCCTCACCACCATTAATATAGTATTGGAGGGTCTCAATAGCACCTTGTAACTTAAGGATAGTTTGTTCGTTCTCCCTAACCTTTGCTACATAAGTCTGATTCTCTTCAGAAAGAGTCTTAATTCGCGTTTGGAAATTGGAGAGCATTTCCTCTTGCGATACCTTTTCAACTGTCATGATGTTTTTTCTTGATTTTGGACTAACGTTAGTAAGAGTGATTTGATATCACTCATCTCAGATTTTAACCCAGAAACATCGTTTTGTAAAGTCTTGAATTCTTCCTTCTTTTTCTGCGCTTCTCTATAAGAACGCATATACTTTTCATATTCAGTATCAGAAGTAAGTTCGATTGATCCCGAGTGAGAATCTCGGGACCAATCATGATCTTCTTCGACTATCCACTTTTCACTCATAATTAGACTGCTAATGCAATACAACGAATGTCTTTGATGACTGGAGAGTATGCTTGATTAGGTGAAGTAAAGATTACTTTGATCTGATATTGTGTGAAATTCAAACCACTAATCTCATATTCATAATCAGCATATTCTTCAATGTCACTGGTTCCTGGTTTGTTATCGGGTTCGGGGAAATAATTGTATCCGAACGTTTCGATAGGATCTGTAGAACCAACTGGTAATACTCTATATAGCACTCTAATATCAGTGTCAACAGGACGATAACCCGTAAAGTATACCTTAATAGCACCAGAAGGATTAGTCAAAGTAGCAACCTTAGTGATATAGCATCCTTCATGCTGATCACCAACTGCTAATAATGCACTATCACTAGATGCTGGAACATTGATTCGGTTACTTGTAGTTGACATTGAGAATCTATCAGTATCAACTACAGGAGACAAGTTATCAGTCTTTGTGGTCAAAGTCAGATCCAATCGGAATGATTTAGCACCCGCGAGTTCACCATCTTCATTAACATCAGAACAGATCATCTGAGGTCTGTTGAAATAATTATCTTCTGAAAGATCAATATCAACAAACGTTCCATCGTTGACGAACGAATTCTGATTCATAGTTACACCATCATTGATGGATGTACCAGAAACTGTATTTGCTCTTGCCGTAATCTTTGTCTTAGGCAGTAACATAGTCTGGATAGCAGGAGTGATAATCTCAAACTGAACGTTCTGAGATGCTGTAATATCTGCACCACCACCCAAGATACCATTACTTGCAACATAATTAGTCAGAAGTTCATATGTATCCAAAGTAGGACTCAAGACAGAGGTATGTGTTTTATTGATGGTTGTCAGAGGAACACCATCAAGGTTATAACATTCAACCACTGCTTCACTTGCGTGAGCGGCAGCAGTAGTTCCATCCAGTCCCCTTTGAGTTACTGTAATAGTCTTACCATCGCTACTGATTGCTTCATAAGACATGATCTCATCTTCAATTTTGATGAATCCTGTATTAGTATTACTAATTGCAAGACCATTAATAATTTTGTGGAACGCTAATCCATCGTTTACAACCAGAGAAGTATCAGATGCAGAGATCGATGCAGTCAGATATGTATTACTGACTTCAGAGATTACACCATCGATGACGACATTGTTATCAACATCATGCATACAATGGTTACTATGATATACACGAATTCTCTTCTGAGATGCTGCAATAGTAGGAGTTACAGAAACAGTTGCATTTTGAATTGCACTAGACTCAACTCTGTCACCAGCGGGAACAAATGAAGTGGAGGATGCAAGAGTTCCAGTTGTACCAGAAGTTCCACCAGTAATGGTAGTACCATCACTAAATGTTCCCGACACATAACGTACTGTTAGAGTATTATTTGAACTATTCCAAGTAACAACTTCTGCTGTAGGAGATCCATCACTAGACGCACCAGTAATTGTTTCTCCAGGACTAGATCCTGCGGGAATAGTAAATCCACCAGTACCACCAGAGGGAGCGCCAGAAAGAGTAATTGTTGCAGTAGTTGCAGAAGATACAATAGTATTAGTTGTATCAAACACACCAGTAATATCTTTAACCTTCAGAACCAGATTTGTACCTGTTGTAATCTTATCAATAGTTGCTTCAGCATTAGAAGTCTTTTGATAGATTCTAGCACCTAAAGTAAATGGCAATGAATTGGAATTCATCGTCAGATCCAACTTAGGAGATAAAGTCTCAATAGCATCCTGTTCAAGATCAACGATACCATCATTACCAATATCAAGATCACTATTATTCAAGATCAATGTACCAGTAACCGATGGATCAAACTTTGCTCTATAAAGATTGAACTTAAGATCTTCATATTGGTCAGCAGTCCAGGTAGATGCGTTCTGCGATTTAAACAGAACACCAGCATAAGGTTGTTCAGAGATTGTTCTATCACCTTCAATAGTTTGCTCACCCATTCTAGAGATCCATACTTGATATTCATTCGAGTCTGCGAACAAACAGAAGCAATGTTCTTGAGACTGAGGAATATAAACAGGAGCAGGGAATGTAAATCTAGTTGCAACAGCACCAGTATCAGAAAGATTTACATCATTAGGATTAACTGTTACGTCAGCAAAAGGAAGAATAGTTGTAGTTGGATAACCATTCTCCATAGTTCTGATCTGCATGTTGATAGGAATACTATTATCTTTCTTGAAGAAGAAAATATCAACACTAGTAACAAAACAACCACCCTTAAGATCAATCAAGAAGGATTGTGCGAGAGGGTCCCACCAACCAACCTGTCTTCTTTCAGTTCTTGTGGAACGAACTGTTCTACGTTGAGTAACTGTATCTCTAACGACATCAGCGTTTCTGATTGCGACGACGTTTCTACGAATCCTACGCAGAGTTCCAGATGAGGTAAATTCAACTTCACCAGCAGATGCAACTGCTCCTGGGATCCTAGTATCATCAGACTGAGAAGTCATTCTCAGAGTTCTAGTACCAGTTCTCCAACGTGGATTGACATTCTTAATTGGAGGTGGAATAAAGAAGTTGCCTCTGTACCAACCATTTCGGTCAGTCATATGTCTACGACGTTGCACAACTGCTCGTGCGCCAGAAGTCATACCGATCAGAACTTCTCCGACCTGCATATTACCACGATATCTAGCGTTCCTCTTATTGCGTTTTGCAAGAGCCGCAACGTTATGGTTAACAATAGGTGTATTTGCAGAATAAGATGCTCCCAGTTCAGTATCATCATAAGGACTATATGCAATACCATTATAGTGAGACTTATACCAGTTATGAGGTCTCAAACACTGGAAACGACACTTACTTTTAGCACCTCGAATTGTTTCACCAGGTTGGAATGGAATATCATTAGTTCTAGAATCTGTAGAAGGATTCTTGATAACTTCGATAATCTTGGGAGTTACATAGTTGGTAATTTTCTTTTTGTCAAAGAAAATATAGAACTTAGTATTTGGTTTCATTCTAGAAGCAGTAATTCTAATGTTTCTAGATCTCATCCAATTAATTGATGTCTGTGACACCACGCTATCACCAAGACTCCGACGATCAATCCTTGGAACAACTCTGGTTCTAATACCAGTTCTTTGTTGACGACGAGTTGTCCTGATTCTCGTTACCCGATCAACAGCACGACCTCTACCCCAATTAGAACGACGATGAGCACGAATAGTTCTTCTAGAAACTACTCTTCGACCTCTCCATGTAGTTCTCCAAGAACGCCATTGAATAGGTGCAAATCCTCGTCTATTAACTCTCAGTCTTCTTCTGGTTGCTTGGAAGTTACCTTCAATTCTAGTAACTCTAGTTGGTAAACGCTTGGTATCTACCCAGTCATCTGCTGCAGGAAGCAAAACAATATTACCAATAAATGCAAAGACGTTGAATGGATTGACGTTTTCAACTCTAGATGCATAGGGTTGCTGAATCAGAAGATCTTCTGTATATGGCAGAAGTGCCAAAGGTTTTTCATCCTGATCAGCATCATCAGCATCATCAGCAACAGGAACAAGATAATCAATATTCGTAGTCAGAGTATCATTAATTTCCAGAGGAACATTATTAGTATAGTGTGACGCACGACAAATACCTTCCTCGAAATCTAAAGAAGCATTAAAGTCTTCGTTTTCAGTATCAGACTTACCATGATCGGTAAAGTCATCAACAATAAAACCATTTTTCAATCTATTATTACCATCACCATCTAAAATCTCAGAGGAGATAGTGTCAGACTCTAACATATTGAGAGATGTGTAATACTCAATCTGATCAATACGTTTTTCAAGTCCACCAATGTCACGCATGGTGAAACGCTTATTGTCAGATCTTTCAATCTGCACATCTTCATCAGGATCAAATCCATATGGAGCATAAGTTAGCGTTGCCAACAACATGCCAGTTTCAAGATCATCTGGTTCCTCAGGTTCTTCTGCAGCTTTACCAGTAACAATCTCAAATTCACCATCTTGGTCCAGATATACTTTATCAATTCTACCAATATACCAAGAGAAATCGCATCTGAAATTTGCATTAACTTTCAGAATATCAAAGATGGTGGGGTTCTTACCAGAAACTGCAGCAAATTGTCTAGATTTAAAGTCAAATGTAGAACATGCCAGATACGCTGGTGTAATAACAGTACCAGCACCACTATACAAATTGGCAATACCAGGACGGAAGTCCAAGTAATCTGGTAAGAATTGACCATTGTGGAATGGAATGTCCTTATAAGAAACACCAGTATAAGATTGACCAGCAAAATAATCACCAGTGGAAGCATGAGTGAAGTAGTCTAAAACTACCATCACTTTTCTAATGGGAACAGCAACACCTTTTCTTCTTACAATTTTAGATGTGGCATACATGTAATCGGTTTGACCTCTGTCAAGTTCATAACGATCACTGATATTTTTAGAACCTTCAATAACAGAACCAGCAGCATCATTAATGATTCCAGTAATACCAGTACCAGTGCTATCAAAACCAGTTACATTTTCACCACCTTGGAATGTTCCATCTAAAACTACAATACTGAGTTTCAGAGTGCTGGAGTTAAAGTCAATAACTCTACCTGTTGCACCAGATGTAACACCTGTAACAATAGTTCCAGTATCAAAGAAGACCGATTCAACTAAAGTAATCGAAGGAAGAACAGGATCATTATCATCAAGAGATTCATAAACAGCATGTACTGTCTGTGCATCAACCAGACCTAAAGAAATATCTCTATCTTCAATTCTATTACCATAGATATGAGAATTGGTTAAACCATACAACTGCTTCTCATTATCTTGAATGGTTTTATTAACCTTGAAGATAAACATCTTCTGAAGAGATTTCGTTTTCTTAACAGCAACGTTTTTAGAAATAGATGCTGTCAGTTGAACTTCAGTAATATCTGTAAGGTTTGCAATAGTAAGAGTCTGTTGATCTGAAGAAACTGTGCAATAACCTACAGCTGCAGAGTTTGAAGAACCAGTTTTAATCTCAACCTTTCCACCATCAGCAACAGCAGGACTGCTTCCAACACCAGTAACTGTAATGGTTAGATTTCTATCACTAATTTCATCATTATTAAAGTTAAATTGTTCATTCTCAGGAAGTGTGACTGATAGAGTTCCTGTAGTTACAGTTTGAGCATCAAATGTTCTTCTAATAACAGCAGATTCATCCTTAATAGATGCAATATAAGGTTTAGGCATCTTAGTCAGGAGATTTGCATCCTCCTGATTTTCCAATCTTGCTCTATATCTAACTAAAGATGTGTAGTCACCAGCAGAAGGTGCAGCACCACCAGCACCAGGAGTTACGTTAACTGTCTGATTACTAAAGTTAAAGATGGTTGAAGGGTTACCAGAACTCAGAGCAGCATTATTTACCAGGTCAACATCAACATATTTTGTAGCACTGAAGTAAATTCTATCTCCAGCACGAAGATCTGATGCAAAATTAGAGTTGAGACCAACAATATTTTCAGAACCACCAGTTGCATCATATGTGAAACTACTACCAACAATCTCTTTAAAGTCTGCCAGTTCTAAATCAGCAGTAAATTCTACCGCAGAGTTGCTTTCATCTCTAGCAACAAATTGTCTTACATCACTATATTGATATTCATATACTTGTGCAATAGTATCTTTATCACGTCCATCAACAGTAACCATCTCACTCTTGAGGAAAGTACCCTCAACCTGATGAAGATTAAGGTGCGTTGCACTACTAATAGTATCAACAATATATCCTCTGGCACCACTGGTAGAACCAACAACTAAAGAACCTTCAGTAATACTTTGTGCAGTGTTTAACTGAATTCGAGTAAACATCTGAATATCAAACAGATGAACCCGATACTTATCGTCAGTATTGCCAAATGTATTATCAGGATCCTCCCTATGTTCTAAACTAGCAACACGAGATACACCAATCTTAGCACCTGATGAAGAACCAGGAGATGATGTAAACGTATCATGCAAATCAATAACTTGATATGAATTTGATACAGAATCACCAGTTATATTTGGGAATCCATAAACATTCTTAACTTCAGTGTAATTACCAAGACTGAATGTAATAATTGCATTCTCTTTGGACAGAGTTGTCCTTGGTTTCATTACATCAACAAAGGTTGCAGACAGAGTAGATACTCTATAACCCTTAACATATGCTGTACCAGGACCAAATTCTACACAATATCTGTCATCACTAGCAACATTACCATCATCACTAACTTCATTTGCAGCATAGACACCATCGTTGAAACCATCATCAAGATGTTCTTTCAGTGCAATATCAAAATCTTGTACGGTGTAATCACCAGACTCTTCGTATGTACGAAGTGCCATGGTTCTTTCTAGTTCATCATACGCGCTACGATCAACTAGTTGTTCTACTTTTTCGCCATTAATGCGAAGAAGTTCAATAAAATCTTTATCGGCATCATCATCGAGTGCCTTTTTAACTAAGTTTGTGGTGATTCTGAATCGGTGAGAACCAGGAGCAGCATAATTAGATGTGCCTGCAGCGTTATCATTGAGTGATAAGTCATCTTCTGGGGTGACAATCGACTCAAGGATTTCGAGACCAATTCTGTATTTGGGGTCACTTCCATATTGATCAAGGAGAATATATTGATATGGTACGTCTACAAAGAATCCACGAATGAAGTATACACCTTCCTGAACATATGCAACAGATCCTTGCTGAAGTGCATCAGTAGGAAGCAATTGTGCAAAAGGAGATCCAACTTCAATCAGAGTAGATCCAAAAGTAATTTCACTATCAGTAATTAACTGCTCGTTATTAGCAAATGTCTTAATAGATGCTGCTTCTTCAGTATCGGCAGTAGTATCTGTACCAGAGGAAAGATATTTTACATAAAGAGTAATATATCCTTTAGTAGAATTTGTATCGGAGATACTATAAAGAACCTTTGCCTTAACACCTGTGGTCAGACCTTGAATAATCTTACCATCTAATTGAGTACGATATGTTTCAACCTGTGCTCCCAGGAAAGATTCCTGAAGCATGATTGCATCAACATTCAGATCGTAACCAACTTGTCCAGGGATGACCATTGAACCATCCTTGAACAGGTGAGAACCTACACTCTCAATCTGATTTTGCAATACAGATTGCATGGTAGTAAGTTCCCGTGCCTGAATTGGGAAACCAGGACGGAACAGCACTCGATAAAAGTTCTTCGCTTTATCGAAATCGTCGTAATAAGGTGTGACGTTTAAATTTGTGTTTTGTGCCATTAGAACTCGATTACGATTTTAATATCTTCTACTTGGTCGTTTGCACGACTAATTGCTCTTCTATTATCTATATAAACAACGTCACCGCTGTTTGATTTAATCTCGGGTTTTGCATATCCAGTATTAAATTTCATGCCGAGATCATACTCAGTACCATTAATGGTTCTAGAGGATGCATTGGGAACCTGTGGAAAAGCAACATCAGGTTGTCCAGCAGCACCAGAAGTGGCACCACTAATAACGTTAGAACCATCAAACTCATTCTGTGTACCAGTAACTTCAGGGAAGATACCATCGACAGAGTTCTGATAATACTTCAGAACTTTCGTTGTAGCGTTCCAAGAAACTACTCGACCACGAGCAGTAACAGATTGACCGCCAACAACTCTAGTTTGAGTGATAATTTCGTCAGGAACGTAGTTACCTTGGAAGGTAGGAGCAAAAATCGCTGCCTTTGCAGCAGAAACTGTAAGGTCAGAGATTAATTCTTCAGTACCAAATTTTAAGGGATTAGTGATCAAACCAATACGACGATAATCGTTGTCGATAGGGAAGTCACCAGCACCTTCATTATATGAAAGTTTTGCGTTGATCATGACTCGGAAAGCACCAAGTTCGACAACAGAGTCGCTTCCATGACCACCAGGAGGAGGAATAATAACATCAACTTGTCCACCTGTTCCTGTACCAATACCTGTAATTGAGTCAACACTGATTTTACCGAAGGTATAACCAGTACCACCAGATGTAACAGTAGCAGACAGAAGTTTACCACCATCAACAACAATGGAAACACGACCGCCAGTTCCATCACCATTAATGGCAACGTTGTCATAAGTTCCGTTGTTATAACCTGTTCCTGCTGAGTTAATGACAACTGTGTCAATTTCACCAGTAACAGCGTTAGTCCTTACCGCATCGTTGGTAAAGACTGGCATGTATTCATTACTGAAGAACTTAAGGACGGAAGCAACGGGGATGGTATACATATACTTCCAACGATAAGAGTCACCAGTTGTAATGATGCTAGTGGAAGTGCCAGTAGGCTCAACTGTAGAAGGTTTACCATTGGGATCAGAGGGTGATGTTCCGTTGTAGATACACTTATATACTTGATACTGAGAGTTTACAACGTAAAAATCAGAATCATAAAGTTTGGTAGCACCAGAGGCAGCAGTTTTACTTGGAGAATAATCGTGACGATACATATCGTAAGTAAAACCCAGACCACCAGTGGTCTGTTCTGGAGAAACCCAGTCAATACGACGAACAACTTGTACGGTATCTGCTGCAAGAACTCTCTTAAGAGAGATCATATCATCGTAAGAATCTGCAAATTCCGAAAAAGAGTCAACCGCTTGAGGGGGAGCATTTTCATTATCCCACGTCTGAGGTCTGCCGATAAACAAATATAAACGATCTCTAGACGCACCAGCAGCGGTATCGCTCTGAGTAGCATCAGGACCCTCAAGTGCTTTGATGAATTTCTTCGCAGAAAAAATTCTAAATTGATCAGTTAATAGAGCTGCCATTTCCTATGGGATTATTGTCCTCTTGTTTATTTATGAAGGTTACGAACGAATGATTGTTTGATAATCGATTCCTTTGATTCTATATCTAGATCCGCCCGTTCCCAAAATATCCTCACCACCCAAAATAGCATACGCTGCGGCACCGCTACCTGTAGTGTCGCCAGGAGCTGCAGAGAATGTTATTGTAGGATGTAAGTTATATCCACTATCAACAGATTGTGTTATGCCATATCCGCCGTTAGTTATAGTTACTGAAGCAACTTGGTCACCAGCGCCAGTAAGAACTGCTGTTCCAGTTGCCTCAATATCACCAATGTTTTCAATTGCAACATTAGGTGCCAATGTGTAGTTTGTTCCAGGATTTTGAATAATGATATCAACAACTGTAGAATTGTGTGAGAATTCATACAAGAATCCATTCTCACCTTTGTTGGAATCACCAGTGTTGAAGGGTACTGTATCTTTGATAGTTAGTTTTGATGTAGTTGGATCCCAAGAAACTACTGTTGCCTGTACTCCCGAAACTTGACCAGTAATAACTTCATTAACACTAAAGTTTCCACCATTAGCATTATTAGCATCCAACTGAAGAGTTATTAAACCAATATGCTCAACACCTTCACTCAAACCTCCAGCAGTTGTGATTGTGGAGAATTTGAATGGAATAGAAGCATCTTTGATTTGGTCTCCATTTTGGAATAATGTAGTGTTTTGACCACCAACAGTTTCTTCAATACCAAATTTAGAGTCTCTACCAGTTTCGCCAGGTTCACCAAGAATAATACCACCATCCAAACTAATTTGACCCTCATATTGAGTTCCAGTATTAACCAAATCAGCAATACCATCACCAACACCATCTAATTCATCATCATCTTCAAAGGCACTATTTGCCAGAGTTGTAATAGGTTCGGTTAGTAATGTAATCGAATTGCCTTGAGAAGTGAGCACTACATGTGGAAGTTGTGAGGATTGACTAGAACTATAAACACCACCATCAAACTGAACAATAGCATCCTCGGTAGAGGGAATACCTGCATCAATAAATGCAAGTTCATCAACTTCAAATGTAACAAGAAGTTCTCTAGTTGCAGGATTCCAGTCGTATACTCGTGCTAATTTATTAGAAGCACTTTCAACTTTTCGGATTACAACATCACCTACATTAAATTTGTAAGTGGAATTTCCATCATCATCAAGTTGACTATTGTCAACAATGACTCTCTGATCATAATTAAAGTTAGTTCCTCTTGTAAGTCCAGTAAATTTACCAGATGTTTTTGCGGTATAAGAAACTGTCTCTTTATTGATAATAAATGAACCAGAACCAGGAAAAGCACTAGTATCATCAACGTAGATATTAGTATCAGAAGCAGTAACGTTCTTAACAAGACCTGTCAGATAACGAATATCCGAGTTCAAAGATTGTCTTGCTTGAGTCTTTCTTTTTAAATTTACAAGTTTTGTAAAAATAACTTGAGGATTAGATGTATAACCAGCACCCTGATCAGTAATATTGATTGCAGAAATCTGTCCTTGATTTACTTCCGCTGTTGCTCTTGCACCAGATCCACCGCCACCAGTAATTAAAATGTAAGGAGGTTCTTGGTAGAACTCACCAGGATCGTTAATACTGATACTAGTAACTTTACCAGTAGGACTTACTTCTGCAGCACCTTCAGCATCTTGACCACCGCCACCACTGAATTGTAGGTTAGGTGCAACTGTATAACCTTGTCCTGGATTTAAAAGTGTTAGACCAGTAACTGTTTGAACAACTGGATTAACAAGTGCTCCACTTCCTTCACCACCTAAAATTCTAGCAGTGGTAGGACCAAAATAATTATCACCCTGTTGAGTGACATTAACGTATGCAATGGTTCCATCAGGATTTAGTGCAACCTCTCCCTCTGCTCTAGTTGGGAAAATATCTGGTTTTTGAGGAACTGTATCACCTTCAAATAAAGGAACACCATAATATTTTGGACCAATAGCATAAGGATATGCTGGATTACCACTGCTATCTTCGGTCATGAAGTAAGCATATGTTCCGTTGGGATACTCAGGAGTAACGGCAAATTTGCCATTAAATTCATCTAAAGTACCAACAGATGAATCATATACATAATCCTCAACAAAATCGCCAAGAACATATCCATCTTGAGTAAGTCTGAATCCTAATCCAGAAGTAGAATATGCAAATGCATATAGATTGTTTGGAGCATCTACAGGTACAAAAAATCTCATCTCCCGTTGAGATGCAGTAGTAAATTGACTGAGATACTGAGTATACGTTACTTGAGATCCATCAATATAATAAGTTGCAAAATGAGGTTGCGAATAAAGATAAGTTGTATCTCCAATAACAGGAGGAGCACCTACATGCCACCCGTCTTCAGTTGTAGAAATGAACAAATGATTTGCATCATTTGAAGAATCATCTTGGTTAAAGACGTAGGTTTTACCTCTTTTTAGATTCAAAAATGGAACTACAGAACCATCTACTAAAAACTGACCATTTGCAACAGTGATTGCATAAGTAACCGTTGATGGGGTGACAATTTCTTCGCGATTACCAGCAACCTCATTACCAGTTCTTAGTCTGTATGAAGAAACTTCTCTTGCTACAGCACCACTAGAATTATATCCCCATGGACCATAAATGGGATATCCATCAAAGGACATACCAATAACTTTTGAGTGTCCATCTACATGTCTACTGCGATCAATGGTTGATGTATCACCAGGTTGATAAAAATCTTCGATGTAGTATGTGTTCATATTTACATCGTCGTCATCGTCCGTCGATGTATCAAGAATCATATATCCTTCATCACCAGTGTAACCAGACATATAATTATGATTGGCACAATGATAATAGATCCTATTAGTCTCATCTTCATTCATTAAGAATAAAGCCTGATACTCATTTTCATAATCCGCAGCGGGTGCTGAAGACGATCCACTACTGGTGTATAAAATCGTACCAGGTGAAGATTGATTTAAAGGACCATCTGGAGTTGTACTGAAACGCATCGGATGGTTTTGATTACTACTATCCGATTGATTCCAAACAATTAAGTAATTCTTTTTGACCAGAATATTTTTTGGTGCCATGTAATAAGTCCCTGGCACAAAAGGACCAAACTCAGACGCTTCTGATCCAAAGTCAATGTAAAAAATACCTGTGGGGAATGTAATAGGAGCACTTTGAATTGTGAAACTAAATCCATTAGAACCAAGAATTTTATCCCCAGATGCAAAAGTAGATTGAACTTCTCTTATATAAATTCTTGTAGGAAGACCATTATTATCGGTAATAACCTTAGCAATTTCTCCTCGGGCATTTCCACCAATTTGTGTAATAATTCTACCAACTTCAATGGTTCCCAGTGTTTGATCAAGAGATGCGGGATCAATGAATAATAATAAATTATCAAGTTCAGTTTTTACATTCCATGTAAATTGTTCTAATTTACCCCATTGAAAAACACCATTTTCTAAGGCAAATTCATCAATTGTTTTGGATGATGAATAATATCTAATATTACTTTCGGTAATAGCATCATATACGTCTGCATTTTTTACATAATCGTACTTTACAGTATCAATAGAGAAAGTACCTGGTGCTCCACCATCAGATGCCCAGTCTGGAGTATGTAAAAGACCGCCATTGGAAAGAATGCCAGTTACTTTATCTTCTTGTGCAAGTCTCGTACCAAAATTAGGTACATCTTTACCACCTCTGTATACAAAGGTCTGATCAAAAGATCTATCTACTAATGGACCACCACCAGGTGCTGCTTCCGCTTGAGTCCATGTAGGTTTTGGATGATTATCAGACTCAATTCTCAGTCTATCATCTGTAAAAGTTCCCCTAGTTAATGAGTTGGGGTGACGTTGCCAGATCCTATTAATATCAAAAGATCTTACAACATTCGGAGTTTCTTGTTGAGGAACAATTTCAACACGAAGTGGATCGTATCCTCTTCCTCTTCTGAGAACACGAACGTGAACAATTTTACCAGAACCTTCTGCAATGATTGGATATAATATCGCCTCCTGATCAGGAGTGCCGCATCCATCAATAGTAAGTCTAGGTGGATCAGCAGGATCATATCCGCTACCACCATTTACTACTCTTACCGCTCGAACACCAAATATATCATCAAAAATCGGTTCAATTACGGCACCAGATCCAGGAACTAGTCTTGCCATTTATCCTCAACTAATAACGTTAATAGTTCCCTGCATTGCAGCATGGATTGTACATTGATAATACAATGTGCTAGGAGCGTCCATTGGAACAGTCCAATAGAGAACGTTACTACCACTACCACTTTGACCAGCAGTGTATGGATTACCTGCTAAACCTTGAGTGCTTTGAATTCTGAATGGATGAGCACCACCTTGTACGCTGTTATCAAAAGCGTAAGTAAATCCTCTATTCACATATAAGGTAGGATCATTAGCGGTTGAAGGGAATCCTGGTCCTTGGAAAGTGAAATCGGAAGATCCGTTTGCATTAATTTCCCACCAAGTAATAGGACTACGAGTAACAATCCAATCGCTACCATTCCAGAATAATGAATCTCCTTGAGTAGGAGTACCAAACTGAGCACCACTTGACATGTCAGTGTCAGTCATTGCTGCAAATGTAGTTGGAATAGTTCCATTAAATGCAACAGTAACTGTATCACCAACAACACTAGTAACGATGTCAGCACCACCAGCAATCGTCAGAGTATCAGTCTGAGTATTTGCTGTTGTACTACCAGTATCTGCGGTTACAGTAGCAAACAAGTTAATGCTTGCAATACCAGCAGCATCATCTCCAGGCAACCATTTGCTGCTAGAAGCATTCCACTTCAGAACCTGGTTATTTGTAGGAGCAGTGGTTGTTGTATCTACATCCAACAAAGCATCAACACTAGAATATTGAGTCAATATCTTTGCTCTAGTGTCTCCAACACCGCCAGCAGTGATATTAATATTTACATAAGGACTATCGTCACCATCAACAGTGAAGAAATAACCCTTGTAATTAGCAATGGCAGGAGCAGAACTTAATGTTGCATATTGGTTTTTGTATTGAATTTTCGTAGGAAAATCAATAACACCAGTAGCACCATCAAAGACACTGGTAACACTTCCATGAGAAATGTTTACATCTCCAGTTCCATTGGGATTTAAAATAATATTGCCATTCGACGCCGAGATAATCTCGTTTCCGTTGACATTTAGAGCGGCGGTAAGAGTGTCAAGATTACCAGGTTCAAACCTGTTATTTGACGTATATTTCAATACTTGATTGAGAGTTGGACCAGAAACGCTCAGTTGAACGTCGGTTCCATTTCCAATCGCACCATATACTTCATTAAAGTTATCATTAATCTTATCACCGCCCGCACGGAGGGTATCCCCCGTGTTATCATTAGCGGAAGCGCCAATACCAATAATTTGCTTAGACATTACTCGCAGTGATTTTTAGTTATTTATAGGATCTCTGGATCAATTAGTTCTTCACCATATTGGGAAAGATCAGGTGCAGTCCAGTCATCTGGGACAGATGTCTCAACAACAATCTCTGGATTTTGATATCCAGTACCTTGATTTGAAACTTCGATAGATGCAACACCTACCAGGGCACGAATGTTAGCACCAGATCCTTGGATGGCACTAGCATTAACTGCTGGTCTAGAAGTATAACCAGATCCACCAAATGTAACCTTGACGGATTCGATCGATCCTGTTGTGACGTTAGCAGTTGCTTCAGATCCGCGTCCAAACACAGATCCAAGATAATCAAATGTAATCAGAGAGTTAGAAGATTCAATGATAGCAACTTCCCTATCTTCAACCTCACCCTGAATATCTAACAGATCTCCAGGTTCAATTGGAGGAACAACTTCAGCAGCATCAACGTCTGCCTCAGAACCAACGTAAGAGAACGCAACGAATGTGGAACCTACGCGAGGAATTTCAGAGAAGATGATTCTAGAACCAACGATTTCAAAGGACTCTTTTGGTTTCTGAATAACACCATTGAGCGAAACAATAATATTATTCTCAGGAAGGATGTTTGAAGATTGTACACCATCCGTCAGGGTTAATGAGTAGAATACGTCATTACGCTTCAAGTTGAAGGATTGACGTAAGGAATCAAACTCAAACGAAATATCATCCAATTGTCTCAGTTTACCAATATAGAATCCAACGAAGGACGCTCCAGCATCAGGTGCTTCAGTGAATTGAATTTGATCAGAGAACGCTGTGTATGCGTTAGTTGCACCAGGAGGTTGGAGAACACCATTAACAAAAATGAGCATGTGACCTGCGGGATCAGGCAGATATTGTGTGCCATTATTGATGGAGAGTTTGAAGGTAGTTGTAGTACCATCAAATCCTTTAAATGATCTCTTAACTCTACCTTTCAAATCAACCAAGTTGATAATTGCTGCCTTGAATCCATTAGGACCAATTACTGCGTCATTTGCAGTAAAGGCACCAACAATATTACTGAGATAGTATCGTGTAAGTGTGCCAACTGTTTCAAAGTTTTGAATCAATGCCGATGCAGCACCTGCGGTAGTTACGTTAGTGTTGATAGTTGCATAACCAACTGGGAATGGAAGACTACCAGAAGGACCATAATCACCAACCTGTTCACCATTACTAAACGTTCCTTGTACAGGCGTGAAGTAAATATAATTATTTGCAAGATCTACACCCGTAATAATTCCATAAACATTGGTAACTTGTCCACCACCAACAACTTTATAGAGTCTGTTACCAGGCGTAAAGTTGTTATATGTGACATTCTGTGCAGTGATGACGGAGATACCGAGACGAATCTGACCAGAAGATGCAATTCTGTCACCAACATTAACATCAAGACCTTCATATTTAGAAACATCGATGTATTGTCTGGACGTGTCTGGATAAACAACAGCAGTCTTCTCAAACTCACCTGTAAGAGTATCAGTATCAACAGAAAGTGTACCACCAGTATTATCATTAACCGCAGCAGTGTTCTTGTAGAACACGTCAGGAGTTGCATTGCTTCCACTAGTATAACCCTTGAATGGGATATCAGTAGTAAATCCACCTTTAAGATCAATGACGTGCATACGATCTTCGATGAGACTGATTTGTGCTGTTGTAGTATTCGTAGCACCAACTAATACGTCAGTAATTGCCCAAGCACCACCAGTTACAGCAACATCAAGATACTTATAAGTAGCATCTTCATGGAATCCATAAACTTGACCCGTAACAGAACTATCGCCCTGCTTGGTAACAACTTCATTCATTACGAAAGGACCATCAGTGATTGCACCATCGATACGGAATCTCTTATAGATTCTCGCAATAGTTGCAGAATTTTCTACCTTATTCTTAATTTCTGCATATGCGTCACTCTGTAATCCATAGACATATTCAGTAGCATCAACACCGCCGCCAACACCAACAGCAATATCTCTAACACCATATGTCTTAGCAGGTACAGAAATACCACTATAGAAAGGAATTGTATTATTGAATGCAGTGCTACCCAGTTGACTCTGGATAAGTCCATTCAGATAACGAATCATTCTAGTGATTGATACCTTAGCATAATCAGTATTGATTGTATTATCATAATATGCATAGTTACCACCACTGGTAGGACTTGTCAGAGTATTGTCAAGAGACTTGCTCATCCATTCAGTCAATCTAATTAAGATTCTAGACTTAATATTAAATTCAGTATTAGAGAAGAATGTTTCACCAGATACTGCCTGATAAGGATCTAGAGCACCCTTATTCAGTTTTGCACCCCAAAGGTAGAAACCATCATTTCCAGTTCCTGTGTAATCAGTTGCCTGGTTGTTGAGAACGTAAATACGTTGCTGTAACGTACTGAATCCAAAACCAAAGCGAGCAGTAATAAAGATTCTATACCAACCATCACCATAAGGAATTACACCAGTATCCATTGGAGTAACTGTTGCAACTTGGAACGTGAGATTGTTAGTTCCATCTGCTCCACCAAGAACACTACCAGTTACTGTAAAGTTGTCACCAGGTGCATAATTTGAACCAGTGTTTGTAACTGTGATAGTTGCCTGATTGGGTTGATTAGCGTGATCAATAGTGACATTGAATGTTGCACCAGCACCACCATTAGAAACATTAGATGTATTTGCAACACTTGTGTAAGTGCCAGTCATAGCACTTGTAGTGATAATTGAAATAGAACCTAATGTTTCAATATTATTAGCATTTACAATAATATCACCAGCATTTCCACCGCCATCAAGGATATTTACAGATCCCTTAGCACCATTATCAAGATCTACATTAAAGAATACTCTCTGAGAATTATTTCCTGTACCAGCATCAAGTCCAACTTCATATCTGAGATCGGAACGAGTTCCTGCTTTTGCAAAGAAGGACAGAGTAAATGTTTGATCATCGGTAAAGGAACCTGTGTCAAACGTTTCAGACCCAGAGTCAAATTTAACACCAGAACTATCAAATGTTTCAAATGCTGTTAGATTGTAATTTCTAAATTTAAAGTGTTGACCAGCGGTGGTGTTATCTTTAACATGATCAGCAGTTTGAGTGCCATCAGGAGCAAGAATCGCATTCGCAGCATAAGTCGTATTGCTACTAGACCAGTTAGTGCTGAAATCTTCTGGATTTGTCCAGAGGTTTGTACCAGCAATTTGACCTTCAATCAGACCAGTAATACCAGCTGCGGTAGTTTTAGTTCTGACATTACCAGGTTCTGTATACCAATCATATGCACTTCCAACACCACTGGTAGCAATAGTTGCTGTAGCACCAGAAGTTTGACCAGTCAGAGTTTCTGCAGCAGACCAAGTTGTACTTGTAAAGTATGGTCCGATAATCAAAATAGAATCATCTTCCAACCACTCATTAACGAGAGCATATCCACCACCACTAGAAACAACGGTCTCTCCAACGGAGAAGTCACCAGTCACACTAGTTAATGTAATGTTGCGTGCGTCTTCTTTCTTATAGAAGTCGGTTGTCATTATGTCATGAACAATATTGGTGGTGAGTTCATCAACAAAGTCGTTATAAACCCAAGATCCAGCACCAAACTGAACATTAATTTCAGAATTAAGTTCTGCTCTATAATAATGCTCATTGAACAGAATTTGCTTACCAGCAGATCTTGCGGGTGTGCCACCAGGAGCAAGGATTCCAATGACAATATCAACCAGAGTACGAAGACGATAGATTACTGCATTGATATCGGATGGAGATTCGCTATCGCGATATGCAGTTCCAGTCTTAGGAGTGCCACCAGCGTTATTTCCAACACCTGCATATTGAGCAGCATATTGATTACCAGTTACAGAATCTCCGTTGTTATACAGAAGATTATTCAATGCTTTTTCGCCAAGTTGCTTAAGTTGCTCGATTGCATAAACTGTTGCCAACAATTCGCCTTCAACACTAGTAATTCTTTGATTACCATCAAGATAAAGTTCGGCAGCACGAATTGTGCTGTTAGTTCCACCAGTTTGCAGGTCAGAAATGATACTAATAAGAATCAGTTTAAGATCTCTCTGACAGGTAACTTCGCCACTAGATCCAGGATATTGGAATGCATTGTAAGTAACATTGTTCAGAGTATAAGTAAACTCTGCTGTTGTGAGACCCGTTGCTTCTTCAGCAATGTATTGCCTATTGAAGTAAAGTCTATCTGCACCGATTTGATAATCAGCACCTTTAGGTGCGATAATCTCATTTAAAGTAGAAATTAATGTATCGATTGCAGTCTTGACATTTGCACATCCACCACCATCTTGAGTAATACCCCAATCACCAGTAATAATTTTATCAGTATTAGTGCTATCAAGATCACCAGTAATTGCCTGCTTCATGTAGAAACCAAGTCTCTCATGAGCATATTCCGATTGCCATACTTGCAGGCGAATATGAATCAATTCATCATTAGCACCAAGATATTGTCTTGCTACATTTGCTGTATGGAAATTACCACCATCTTCAACGTCCTTAACAAGTTCATTAAGAAGCAAACTAAGGTCAGTTTGACATCTCAATGTTCCAGCAGTGCTAGATCCATTTTGGTTTCTTGGCATATCTTCTGCAAGATCAGGATATCTTTGCAGTAAGTCGAACGATGCCTTATCTACAATAGCACCAGCATTCAATCTAATTAAGTTAGCAGCATCACGGAATCTATACTGAGTATCTGCATCAATTTGATTTGTATAGAAGATATTATTTGCAGCATCAACGTAATCAATTGAAAGATCAACATCGCTAAATGCATCAACTGTTGCACCAGCAAATTCAAACGCAGGGTCTACCTTAGTTACGCTAGCAAGATGATCAACTGGTACTGGGAGATTTGCATTACTGAGTGTATCAATAATGATATCCATCAAGTTACCGATGGTCGTATAAACATCAGAACAATCACCAGAATCAAAGTTTGATACAGAAACAGCGTTACTGGCAGCAGAAACAAAGGTATGAGTGTATCTTTGTCTGACAGGAGATGCTCCAACATTAACTGTAAATGTGTTGGTATCTGCAGCAGTAATTTCAAGTAAGGAATTCAGATTTGCAGAATCGGGATCGGGATATGTTTCCTGACTCTGATTACCATCTAATGTACATGTAAATGTCAGTGAATCGGGAGCAATATAAATTTCATCACCCGCACGAATGACTCCGTTAGATGCTGCACTTACGAATGTATGAGTGTAATTACCACCAGTTGTGATTGCGTTCGTTGTAGAAGAAACAAATGTATGAGTGTACTGAGTTGCAGTGACCACTGCACCTGATGTAGCGGATACGAAAGTATGTGTTGTCGTATTGCTAGAAGTACCAACATTAAGTGTAACTGCACCAGTCTGTTTGATCAACGCACCAGCAGTTGCTTGTACAAATGTATGACTTGTAGTATTGGTAGAAGGACCAACCTGAATAGTAAATGTGTTGGAGTCAACAACTGTTACATCAATCCACTTTCCGCTGATAGGATCAGTAGTTCTAGGATAAGTCTTCTGAGAAGCATTATTATCTTGAGCGCAAGTGTATGTCAGAGAATTGTCTGCAATCTGAACTCTATTACCAGTAGAAAGTCCATGAGATGCCGAAGTAATGGTGATAACACCAGTGCTAGGCACATAAACTGCGTTGGTAATGTTTGCAGTGGAAGTTCCAACTGCGCTAATAGTCAGTTCGGAATCATATGCACGATCTCTCTTGACCTTAATGCCGTTAGAAGTTGCTGATACAAATGTATGAGCATATTGATCTCCTTGTGCAGAAGCACCAACGTTAACTGTAAATGTGTCTGTGGTAACTGCAGAGATAACCAAGAAAGTTTCATATGCGGGATCAGGATTTCCGTCCCCTGCAACTGCACGAGGATAAGTCTTTTGAGCACTATTGCTATCCTGCGTACAAGTAAATGTGAAGGAATCATGAACAAACTTAACTTGATCGCCAGTTGATAATCCATGACCTGCAGAAGTAACAACAAACTCACCAGTTGAAGAATTATAAGTTGCATTGGTAGCAGTCTTATTATCCAAGATAGATCTAGGATACAACTTGTTAGTTGCGTTACTATCTTGATCACATGTGAAAGTAAGAGATTCCTTGCCAAGACGAATCTTATCGTTGACATTCAAACTATGAGTTCCGATCTGAAGAACCATATCACCTGTGGTGGGGTTATAGCTGGTTCCAGTTGTAGGAGTATAAGTTACTCTGTTAGGTCCAACATAGACTGTAACTGTGTTATCCCTCTTAACAATACCATTAGGTACAGCAGACACGAATGTATGTGTATATTGATCTTCTGCCTTAGAGGGACCAACATTAACTGTAAATGTGTTGTTGGTTGCAGCAGTGATCTTCAACCATCTACCAGCAAAAGGATCTGTGGGACGGGGATATGAATGATTTGTATAGTTATTATCCTTAGAGCAGGAGAATGTTAATGAATTATTTTCAAGTCTAACTTCATCAGAAGTAGTCAATCCATGACCGATAGCAGTGATAACGATCTCACCATTTGCAGGATTGTATGCTGCATTAGAGACTGAAGCATTAACAACCACGCCATCATTGTAGATGGGCAGAGGAACGTTATTGTTTGCAGGATCACTGGAACGAGGATATGTGTGATTAGAAGCACCACCATCCTGACTACAAGTAAATGTCAGAGCATCATTGGTAAGTTTGATCGTTTCACCAGATCTTACAATACCATTTGCCTTTGCACTAACAAAGGTATGAGTAGAAGTATCAGAAGAAACACCGACATTAATATCAAAGGTATTGGTTGTGATATTTGTGATTACAAACCACTTATTAAACGCAGGATCGGGACCAGCATCACCAGCATATTGTCTGGGATAGGTATGATGTGTTGCATTACTATCTGTAGCACATGTAAATGTCATCGAATTGGGTTCGATGAGAACGCGATCACCAACAAACATTCCATGATTGGGAACTGTGATAGTCATAGCACCCGATGCTGGAGTATAGACCGCATTAGTTGCTGTAAACTTCTGAGAAGTTCTCAAATCATGATCACCGATGGTCATCTTGAGAGCACCAGTTCCAGGATCATAAGTCGCTGCAGTTGGTGTGTAGTTAACTGTAGGCGATGCACCAACGTTAACATCAAATGTATTTGTAGTGACGTTAGAGATAATCATCCAACCCTGACTTGCAGGATCATCTGCTCTAGGATAAGACTGAGAAACTGTATTGCCGTCAGAAGTGCAAGTAAACGTCAGAGAGTTATCAGCAAATTGAATTCTGTCACCATTTGCAAATCCATGATTATTAATTGTAACTTGCAGAACACCTGTGGTTGCAGTATATGTTGCGTTTGTTGCAGTATGAGTAGTTCTAGCAGTAAGACCATGACTATTTGAAGTCAAGACCATTATGCCAGTCGAAGAATCATAAGTTACATCAGTGGGTGTTAATTGCGTCAGAGAAGCATAATCAGATTCAGTGATAGTAGAATCTGTACTTTGTGTCAAACCATGATCTCCTTGGACATCCCAAAGAAGATTGGTAATAACGAATCGCACAATTTCTTGTGCTTTTTGTAACGTATAAATCGATTCGGGAATTTCAGATTCAATATGATAAAGAGAGATTGGACTTGTCGCTCTATTAACATAGAGTGCTGCAGCATCCCAAACATGGTTATTACTACCATTACGAAGGTCTTCAACAACTGCTTCTAAGATATCTACAACATCATCTTCGCAATTTACATCACCTTTAGGAACACTGAAGGATGCAAATCTTGCCTTCATGATATCTACTGCTTCTTTAGCAATAAAGTCTTTATTTGCAAGGATTAAATCAGCAGCATCGATATATCTCTGACTATTGCCAGTAAATCCAGCAGGAGCACCAGTTAAGCGAGATGTTGCAAGAATTGCTTCATTATTGATGTCCTCACCCTTAGTGAAGTTTTCAACACCAGACCAATCTTCAGTATGAGTCTGACCATAAGATCCATCAAAGTGGACCAGAAGTTTTGCATTAGCATCACCTTGGAATACTCCGTTAAGTGGTGTGAAGTTTGCTGTATAACGAGCATTATTAGAAATTCTAACCTCGTCAACATAACCAGCAAAGTCATTTGATGCATCAAAGTCAGCACCAATTCTGACTGGTTTGGTAGATCCATAGTTACTAGCATCTGTATAAGTGGATCCTTCTTGTGTACCATTCAGGAACAACTTAGTGCTAGTACCGCTTCTGGAGAGGGCAACGTGATACCAAGTTCCAGCAGAGAGATTTGTAGATCCGCTAATTGCAGCACTACCATTATTATAATACTTAAGGTTTGCACCATCAAGATATATTCTAGGTGAAAGTTCAGTTTCTTGAGTTCTGAAATCAAAGATTGCTCTCTCGCCAGCAGAAACTAAGAGAGGGTTGATCCAACATTCAATTGTAAAATCACCAGAAGCAAATCCAAATTCAGTAGATGTAGCAAAACTGATATATTCATCAACAGGAACTGCACCAACGTTTACTGTAATCGTAGTGGCAGTCACTGCAGTAATATTACGGGCAGATCCTGATGCAGGATCAGTAGACCGAGGATATGTTTTATTTGAAGTGTTATTATCCTGAGCACATGTAAATGTCAGGGTATCGTCTGCAATAAGGACTGTATTGGACGTTGTGAGAGTATGAGCACCAATCTCAAGAACCAAGTTACCAGTCTCAGGATCGTATGTGGTGCCTGTAGCAGCAGTAAATGTGCCTGTAGCACCACCACTAGCGGTAATAGAGTCTGCAGTGCCACTTACAAATGTGTGTGTAGCAAGACCAGGTGAAAGTGCTAATGCAGCAGTTCCAAACTTCTTATTATAAGTGTTCAGAGTTGCATTAGTGAAAGTTGCAGAATGATAATCTTGACCATTTGCTTGAGTTCTACCAATCTTACCGACATAGATGATCTTGTCAGCAATATTATAACCAATGACCTCTGCCTTTGTATCTTGAGTTCTTACAACCTGACCTTTGTTAAACAGACCATTGCCTTTCAGATTCTTTACTGCAAGTTTTCTACTCTTAGCAGTTTCACCAACAGCATAGTCAAGAGTATTACCAATGCCATAATCCATCTTATAATTACGGATTACTTCATTTTCCGTAAAGGCACCGCTAGCATTATCATATTTGATTACGTTATTACTGATAGGTTCTGTTGATGGGAACTTATCATCAAAATCTGTAGTATTAGTTGGGAAGTCAACAATGTTAACCTGCGACTTGGAAATATCATCCAAAACAACGTTTGGATATGTCTGAGCAGCAATTCTGTTGAACAGAAGACCGAAGAAAGAAGAACCATCAGAAATATCAAATTCTCCAGAAGATTCTGGTAATCCAGTGGTGGGATCAATCTGTGCATTAGGAGCAACATAAGATGACACAAATGTCACCTCTGCAACAACATCGGACTGAGAACCAATGATAAAGTCATTCTGATTGATTTCAAACAATCCAGGTTTAGACTGATATGTACCAGTTGTCTTACTTAAAAGAAGTCTGGTTGTAACATTAATTTCTGTTCCGTAGAGAGGTGTTCCACTAGATTGAGAATCAGAAACTGTACCATTATTCAAACCAGTTGCTCTAGTTACTGTCAAAGTAGTAGAGTCAGAATTATCTGTAATTGTATCTACACGGAACAATTCGGAACCAAACTGATAGATCTTAGTTGGAACAAGATTTCCAGCAGGTACAGGTGCTGCTGGTGCATTAGGATCTGCATTATATGCAATGACTTCAATTGTGCTAGTTGTTGCACCGATGGAGAATCTCAATTCGGCAAGAGGTGTTTCAGCACCTGCTGCAAGGTTGATTTCTTCAACTCTTGCAGTTTTACCAGCAAGGTTTCGTACTTCTTCACCAAAAGCATATAGACCATCGCTTACTACTGCTGTTGCTGTAGCAAAGTTAGCATTGAATCCTGTAGCACCAACTGTTACAAATTCACCGCCGATGAATGAAACTAAGTTACCAGCAACAACCTCGGTGAGGAAACCAAATACATTATTACCTACAACTTTAGTTACGGTCAATCTAGCATTAGAATCAGAACCAACCATAACATCACCAATATTAGGGAAGATACCACTAATGTTAGTAAATGTAAGTTCAATGATATCTTTCAGATTAATTGTAGTTTCTACATATTGAACTTGAGCGTCAGGTTGAGGAGGTTCTGCAAAAACAATAGAATCTTGCTCAATAGTAAAAGAAGTTCCAGGGTTCTGAACAACACCATTGAGAACAATCATCAACTGATTAGCATTTGCCTGAACAGGGGTATTATTAACCTTAAGGGTAAATGCTTTTTTAACACCATCAAATTGATCAGAAATATCATCAATCTGGTTAGTAAATGAAGTCAGAATATTCTCTGAAGATGTCAGTCTCTTTTGTCTGAAGAGAATTTCAGTATTATTAAATTCAGAATAAATTGGTTGAACCAGAGCAAAACTTTGAATATTAGGGACAATTGCTTCTCTTGCAAGTTCAACAGACTTAGTAATTTGGAAAGTAGTCTCTTTGTTAGGAATAGAACCATATTCATCAAGATTCAGTTCACCAAATACCTTGAATGAAGCAGGGTGAACATTCTTAAGGAGAATGTCTTTCCAATCATTAATAGAAACTGCAGACTTAACAGCATATGAGAAGTCCTGATAATAATAAGAGTCTTGGATCTTTTGAATGATTTCGGATGGTTTACCAACATCATCAGTAAACTGACCAGAAGTTTTAGTAATAGAACCAATTTCTAGAACACCTTTAGCAACTTTGAGGTCACTGATAACACCAGAAGATTTGGAAATAACACCAGTGATTCTTTCATTCAGAGAGAAAGTACCATCATAATCAACAATTTTCAGGATTCTAGGTCCAACCTGCCAACCATTGTTTGTAGAAACATAACCAGTAGCAACTGCAGTCTCCAGTGAATTGCCTTGATAAACCAATTCACCTTCAAGGAAAGTAGAAGTTTCTACGTTAGCAGTTGCAGCACCACCGAAGGAGGAGGTAAGAACCTGCTGACGACCAACACCTCTACCACTTTCACCATCGACGAATGTAATTGCATCACCGAGAGCAGCGTTAGCAGAACTAATTGCGATCTTTAACTGGTCATCTTCAAGAGAGTTTGCAGATCCAGCAATTGCATAATATGTGGTAGTTCCATTCAGAGTGGTAGCACCAGATGCTTCAGGGAATGCTGTACCATCTCCAGTATCAACAACATTCAAAGTAATCTCTGCCCCATTAGTAATACCATGAGGGAAAGCAAATTGCAACAGACCCAAATCAGTGTTTACAACATAATTGAAAGAAGATTTCAACTGAATAGTAGGTTCTGAAGAATATCCTGATCCAGGATCTTTAACAACGATTTGATTCAGTCTGCCATTTTTAATTTCTGCTGCAGCAATTGCACCAGTACCGCCACCACCAGTGATTACAACTTCAGGTGCTTGAGAATATCCAGATCCAGGATCGGTTACGGTAATACTTGCAAGAATACTGGTAGAAGTTAACTGAGCATTGATTGGGAATGTGATTTCAGGACGTAAGGTATAATCATGAGGATAGTCATAACCGAAGTTGTTATTCTTCAGTCTCTTAATCTTACCAACGCTAGTACCTTTGGTAAATACCGAAGCACCAGTTCCGAAAGGAGGAATGACTACATTAAGATCAGCACCAGAACCAGTATTACCAGGTCCAAGAATACCATCAATCGCTTCAATATCAATAGAGGCAGTTGTATAACCAACACCAAATGAAGTTACTTGTACCTTTTGAATCTGTCCAGGAATGACACTACCACCGCTATCAGATCCATCTGCTACTGTAATTTCAACAATACCGCCTTCACCATCACCAGCAATAGGAACACCAGAATATACACCAACTGCATATTCAGTTCCAGGATCATTGATTTCAACTCTTTCAATTTTTCTGTTGGAAACAATAGAGGAAACAACTGGCAATCTAGTGTAGAATCCACCGCTGTTTACTACTCTAATAGAATCAATAGATCCAACAGCATTTGGAGAACTAGTAGAATACTTAGAATTTGCTACTTCTGCAGCACCTTCAGGTTCATTGAGAAGTAAGAATTTAAAAGTATCATCGCCTCTAGTAATTGAACCACCAGATGTTGCAACAATATCAAAAATACCAGTGTAGGGAGAATCAACAACATCGAGATAACTTCCAGGAATAACTGGAGAATCTGCACCAGTTCTTGAAGGATCAAAGTAGTAAGAAATATTTGTAACGATACCTCTGTCTACCTTCAGTTTGACAGAAGGAGTTGGAAGTCCCTGACCTGTTAATCCTGGTGTCCCAACACGCTCAATAGAGTTGAAGGAATATTCCAGTTTGTAGAGATTGTCCTTGGAGAACGACAGGTTAGTACCAACCATCGTACCATGACTGACATCAAAGACATATTGATGCCCATAATACATTTTGAGGGTAGGAGACTTAGTGAACAGAGAGACTCCTGCCGAACCAGTGGTTCCTAATGCAGGAAGAGTAGAAGCAGTCGCAGGTAATTTATATGTAAATTCAATTGGACTTACAATTGTATCTACAGGGAAAGAACCATTATATTCACTAGTTTGACCAGTTGCTTCATTACCATCAATATAAAGCATTTCTCCAGCACGAAGATAATGCTTACTACCAGTAACAACATATACCTCATCAGTATTAGCAACAGCAGTCACTTTTAAAATCTTAGAAAGATTTGCAACTACAGTAATCTTAGTTACATTAGTAAGATTACTAATGGTCATAATATCTTTAGTTGCATTAAATGCTACCTGATTATTTGCAAGTGTTACTACAGAACCAACTGCATAAGGAGAACTTCCAGTAATTTCATCAACTCTAATAGAGTAATCATTTGTATTATAATCTTTCCAAAGAGCAAATTGGTCAAGGTTATTAGTTCCACCAGATCCAGGAGCAGCATAATCGTCAAGATCAATAGTGAAGTTACCAGGTGTAGTATCTTCTACTTGAGCAAATGTATAATTGGAAATATCATTTCTAATATTTGGTACAGGACCAACAATTCCAAAACTAGTATTATTAAATTGCTCAAAAGAAAGTTGACCTGTATTTAAATCATCACTCCAAACATTAGAGTTGATAGCAACGTATACATGAGTATCATCATATCTAACAATATAACCAGCATTAACCTGAGCACCAAGATTATTTCTAAGTACGAGATTTAAGTTATTTTCAGCGTTGAAACTTTGATTGATCGTCAGTTTTTGAATATTATCGATCTTCAGTGTATTTGTAACTTTGAAGTAATAACGATCTTTGACTACTGCGGTTGCCTTTAGTTTTTGAGATCCAGGAGAAGGAACTGTAGCAGTTCTGGTACTCCAAGTTCCAGGGACATAAGTCAGATTCTCAGTATCCTGTGCCATAGTAGTTGTGGCATCATTATAATCCAGAGATTGAAGTCCTTGAGCACCAAGAGTGTAATCTGCACTGACTATCGACAAAGCAGTTCCTGTTACAGGAGAAACAGCAGTTCTCTTAATGGATATACCTGTTGTAGAAGCAACACTAGTAAAGTTTCCAATTCTAGCAGCGTCTGAATTTTTATCAGTCTTTAAGATATAACCATTATAGTCAATATAATCATATTGATTGAGATTAGTTGTAAACCATGCATCATCTACCCAATTAAATGCAAGACCAAACGCTCCTGCAGCAGGATATGCAACAACGTCTCCAGGAACTGTAGGAGTAATCGCTCTGTTCTTAAGTCTTAAATTTTCAACAAAGAACTGACCCTGCTCATTACTTCTGAAGGTTCCTGCACTACCACTTCTACCAGGAATATTACCAATGTAGAGATCCTTACTAGCAAAGGAAGTATTAGTAATTGTAGAAGAGAATACAGAATTGCCATTGACATAAGCAGCAAAGGTATCACCACTCTTTCTTAACGCAATAAATTGCCAAGTATTATCGGCAAACATATTGGAGAGGGAAGATTGTAATGGACTGGAAGAAGAATTGATAGTAGTTGTATTATTGGTTACAACTAGTTCAAGTTTACCAGTTCCAATATCATAGTATAACCAAAGACCACCAGTTGCACCAGAAGCATCACCAATCGCAACTAAAGTATGTTCTGTTTGAGACAGAGTTCCATTACCAGTGTAATTTTTATAGAGCATAAACTCTAATGTCCAATCACCATCAAGTTTAGTTCCTAATTGAGTACCAGTAACTTTTTGATGTGCGTTTACCCAAGTTGCAGTGTTACCAGAGGGATCATATCCATAGATCTTAGCAACATTATCAGCATAAGTTACCGAATTAGTTGTGGTTTGTGTAGTAAGAGTATAGTGACCTGTTGTATCAGTAGTTGAACCAGAATCAAAGGTGTAAATGAATTCATTTCTATTCCAAGACGTTTGTCCAACTGCATAAACATCACCAGATACATCAGTTGCAAGACCATTGACTTGCATACCTTCAATATTACCAGCATAAAAATCATTAGTAGTATGACTCAGGATAGTTCCATCATACTTAATTTTTACTGTATCAATAGTCTTCTGAGAAGTTGTTGTATCAACTCTAGTAAATGCAACATTAAGATCACCAAAGATATCAATAACCGATTTTTGTGCCAGGTTGATTTCTCTACCAGGAGCAACATATCTCTTGTTCCAGAGGAGAGCACCAGCAGAATCAACTTTACCAACCCAGAAACTATCTCTGCGTAAGTCAGACTTAAGACTTAATGTGGAACAAACATAATATTCGTTAAATTCATCTACAGCAAGAGACGTATCTAAGAAAGAATATCCGTTATTACTAAATTCTTTGATAAAGTCAACTGTAATAACACTAGTTCCTAAAGTACACTTACCAAAAGCAGCGTTGATTGCATTAGAGGAATTGGTTGCAGAAGTCTCCATTGTAAAGTAAATGGAGTTATCTTCAGCAAGAACCATGGAAGTAATCTTCTCGGAAAGATTCTGAGAGGAAATCTTTCTCTTGATAGCAAAATTACCACTAGTATCAATACTTGCAATGAAAGCATCGTAAGGATTGGATGAGTTGGTATTTGTAAAACCACCAATAATGAATCTGGTATCAGAATACTTAATGATACTAGTTACTTCATCGGCACGAGTAGAACCAGAGATACCAGCATATCCTTTTTGGAATCCAAGAGTTGCACTCAACCCGTTTGCTGCTTCAACATACTTACACAGAATAATATCTGGATTATAAGCAGCAACCGCAGATTGGTTGGGTTTATTGATACCAACTACCCAGATGTTTGTGCCATCTGCATAAATTCTCTGGAATTCTGCAAAATCTTCTCCATCATCACTCTCAAGAGTCTTTTCCCATTCTTTAGATCCAGTTGCAGAAATTTTAGCAATAAATGCAACATCTTTATTACCTGCAGCATTCTTTGTAGTACCACAAACATATGCAGACTTATTAGGAAGTAATTGAACATCATTAACTTTTACGTTGTCATTATTGTTCAATGCAGAAACATAATAATCTGCTTTTTTAAATACCTGAGGATGAGAAAGAATTACTCGGGGATTCTTTGTATATCCAGAACCAGAATTGACAATATCAACTTTCTCAATAGCACCAACACTATTAACAACAGCAGAAAGTGCTCCCGAATTTCCATCACCATCAATGATTAATGTAGGAGGAATGTCAGAATTGTATCCAGATCCAGTTTGAGTGATAACAATTTCTTCAATACCCTTATACTGCCTAACAACATATTGTTTGTTAGTATTATTCATTGTGGGCGTGTAGTCAACAAAAATTCTGTTGCCTACAGACATATTATGTGGATTTGTTGTCGTAATGGTTCCGTAACTTACACCACTTTCATTAAGAAAATTATAAGTGGAAATAGGTTCACCAGTAATTCTAGAAATTCTAGCAGATACACCTAAACCATCAGTATCAGTATTATCAAATACTAATCTATCATCTACCTGATAGTTTTTGCCTGGGTTTTCGATAGAAAATCCTGTTACAGAAGCATCCTCAAATTTAGTGATAGTTTCAACTTCAATATCGACCTTAGAGTCAAATTTAACAGCAGGGAAATAATCAAACAATTGTAAGGGCGATTCTTCCAAAACAGAGTCGGGATCAGCAGTTTCATCTGCAGTGATTACGCCATCTCGGTTTTCATCTTCCACTTCAAACAATAATAATGAACCATCTTCCAGAGTCAACTGATTGGTAGATGCATTAGGTGTTCTCTCAACATCAATATCAACGTTCTCGTATGGATCGCGATATCTTACAACACCAGTAGGAATATTTTGCTGAACAGCATCTGAGACCAAATTCCAAGAATCTACAACCGAATTGAAAGTAGGTCCAAGAACATATGGGAATACAGGTACACCAGCATCACTATTATCGATAGTGACAAAATAACAATATCTGCCTTCAGGATATTCTGGAGTTTTACAGAAACGTCCGTTATATTGATCCAGTTCACCTAAGTTGAAGATATACTCATAGTCTTCAACAAACGTACCTGCAGGTTCATCGCTCAAAGCAGGACCATCGGTTCTTTGAGGAGAAATGTTAGTATTCTCATCATAGATTAAAGATGGTTTTACTCTATAAGAAGAACCAAGTCTTACAATACTAGACTGCTGATCGGTGGGATCTTGATATGCATAAGGTCCGTAAATTGGATTACCATCAAACGCCCAACCAATAATGGGAGAGTGAACTGCATGATCGGTAATTTCTTGAAGTGTTCCATCACCAAGAGTTTCTACACCATCACCCAATACTTCTCTAAGTTTCTTTGGAGTAGAAAGATGAGCATATTCGCCACCATATTGATTATTAAATCCTTCAAATACACCACCTTGAGCAGCATCAAAAGTTGTAGAATTTTGAAGGTTGTAAGTCCACTGGAATACATTTGAAGTAAACAATGCACCTTCACCAACAGAATTCAAATTGATTAAGGTAGTTCCTTGTACATAACCAATACCTCTGTTGATAATATCAATACTAGTAACCCTACCAGCATTTTCACCATCGGTATCAATATTTGCTTTTGCTACTGCGCCAAAACCAACACCTTGAATAGTAACTTCAGGTGCTGTGGTATATCCAGAACCAGCAGCAATAATAGCAATAGAAATAATTCGACCATTATTAACAATTGGTTGAGCAACAGCACCACTACCAGAACTGAGAGTTACACTTGGTTCAGAAGTATATGATGCACCACCATTGGTGACATTGATTGATTGAATGGGACCTCTAACTGCTGCCGTAGCAGTTGCTCCCGCTCCTCCACCACCAACAATGGATATTTGAGGTTGAGATGTATATCCAGTACCGCCCTCATTGATAAGAATTCTAGAAACTGCACCCTTAGTAATAATCGCAGTAGCAGATGCGCCAGTTCCGCCGCCGCCAACAATAGCGACTAATGGGGAAGAAGTATAACCACTACCACCTGCGGTAACATCAATACTATCCAGAGAACCATTAACTACAACCTCTGCTGTAGCACCAGATCCAGCACCACCAGAAATAGTTGCGGTTGGTGGAGATGCAGCATCATAGTTACGACCAACATTGTCAATAGTAATACTGGTAACAGAACCAAAAGTTTTGGTAATAGAAGATTTGTATGACCAAATTGAAACACCATTAACCCATGTACCAATAGGACCAGGGTTAATAGTATTTTTAGATGAAATTGTAGTCGATACTCTAGGGAATCTATTTAATTTACGTTGGTTGCCAGGTAAAAGTGCAGATCCAGGAAAGGGTCCAATTTTATAGTTGGGAATACCTGTTGATGCAACATAAACGTAATCATCATTGAAGAAAGTATTTTGAATATTAGTCGTATATGGACTAATAGCGTTAAATACAGCAGAATTGTCAGACTTACCTTTGTTGAGGTCAATAGAAACTAGAATATTACCCTGTGGAGCAACAGCAGGGGGTTGAGGCAATTCGTATTTAAATACGGTAGGACTAGTTCTATTCTTAACTAAGAATGTTCCATTATAAATGATTGGATTTGCACCATAAATTGAAATCTGGTCACCAACCAACAAACCATGATTATTTGAGCAAGTAACTTCTGCAATATTACCATCAAAAGTAATAGAAGTAACTTCAATTAATTTTTTAACGTTGTATAACCAAGTCGAAAGATCAGCAGTATTACCAGTACCACCTAACTTAGAAATTGATAATTTATCGCCAGGAAGATAGTATGATCCAGTATCAGTAAGAGTCGTTTGTTCGGCATCAACGATACCAACAACTCTCATGAGAACTTCTCTATCAGTTCCTTTATTGATGTAGACATTAAAGTTTGAAGTTACCTCTGTAGCAGAGTCCCAAACTTGAGCAGGTCCACTAACAGTAGCACCACGAGTACATTCAATAAACTGGTTTAGGGATTTTTCTTTATATTGTACAACTTCAGTTCCACCAATCAAGAATTGTCCGTTTCTTTCTGGCCAACCAATTGTAGAGTCTACAGTGATAATACTATCAGTGGTAGAAAGAGGTTCTGCTAACTTTGTTTTATAAGGAACTACAAATTTACCCTGAATAGTTTCTTCGGAGAGAACCAATTCATAAATTTCAGTTTCAGATGTTCTAATAGCAATATAATTTTCTACCAGAGCACTTGCCGCTAAAATATTAGGATCTGCAATATCGGCATCTTGCTGCAGTAAACCATCTCTAATATTGATAGGATTACCAGATACTAAAACTGCTCTTAAAACAGTATCAATTGACCATGTAGATGCAGATGGTTTGATAATCTGATCTTTGGGATAAGTTACGCTAACTTCTTCACCATAGAGGAGTTTGAACAGATATGAAATACTGAAAGAAGTACCTTTAGAAGTATAGAAATCTCTTACACTTTTAATTGCATTTCTAACATCAATCTTAGTATAGTCAAGTTCAGGAACGTCGGGAAGGAATTGTTCCGTATACTTATCAAGAAGTCGTTTAATAAAGAGAGCGTCTAGACATTTAACAGGAGTATCTGCAGTTGCTGCCGCTGCAGTTGTATTGTTAGAAAATACTGCGTTACCATCTTCAGTATACTTAACAATACCACTAGCAGCTCTAGCACAACCCTCGAAAGATGCCTTTGAGTATCCGCTACCTTGCTTATTAATTTTATAACCAGTTACTTCATTCAGACCAATATCTACAGACGCTCTAGCATTAGGAGGTTCTTGAATAAAAATTTCAGGAGGTTCTGCAGCACTATATCCACTACCAAATGCCGATACATTAATATCAGTAATTTTACCATTGAAAATAGAGGCAGTTGCAGTTGCTCCACTTCCACCATTTTGACGATTATCTACAATATAAACAGAAGGGACATCATCGTATCCAGATCCCCCATCAAGAAGATCAATACCAACAACACGTCCATCTCCATCAACGCGAGTTTGAAGAACTTGAGCGCCAACAGGATCGATAATAGCAACTCTAGGAGTGGTTTCGTATCCTTGACCTCTATTAAGAATATTGATAGAGGTAACTACACCATTAGTAAGAACTGCTTGGAATGATGCCTTAATGGAGTTATCTCCAGTAGGTTCGTCAACATAAATTGCAGGAGGTGTGGTATATCCAGATCCACCATCAACAATAGGAACAACGCCTGTAACTTGACCGCCACCAATAGTCAGAGTTCCTAATTTTGCTCCACCAGGTTGTTTGAATGTGACTCTAGGAGTAAAAGTATATCCACTACCAGAACTAACGACCTCCAGTGAAGATACAGAACCATTCGTGACAGTTGCTTTTAATTGTGCAGGAACAGATCCTGCCTTTGTAGGAACCTCTACGATAACCGCAGGTGGGTTTGTATCGCTATATCCTTTACCACCATGCAGAAGGGTAGAACTTTTAACTCCATTAACCAGAGTTGCTGCCGAAGCACCAAATCCCGACTCAGAGTTAATAGTTACCTTAGGAGGATACTCAAATCTATAATTTGATCCACTAACACTAGTAGAAATAGAAGTTAAATTACCATCATCATTTACACGAGCAAAACCAACTGCATTTGCACCAAAAGAAGGAATAGGTGCTTCAATTGAGAATAATGCAAGTTTTCGTCCATTCAGAGGAGCATTTTCAAAAATGAAATAATCTCTATCAATATAAAAATCTTGTTTAGGGATCAACAATTGATTATCATAGATTGCAATGAGAAACTCATCTACAATGGGTTCATAAGGAATACCCGATCTTGTCATTTTGAAAGAAGTTTTACCTTCTCCAAAAGAACCAGAAATATCATCAATCTCAAGGATATTATTTTCAATAAAACCACCAAGATAGAAGATATAAGTTAAATCACTAGAGTCTGCAGGAATTCTAGTTCTAGGAGCAGTTGTATATACAATATTCGTTCCACTAACAGTATAATCAACTCCAGGAATTAAAATCTGTCCATAAAGACTGACAACTAAATGCTGAGGTGTTGGTGGTGCTGCAGGATTACCAGCAGTTCTTAATGGAAAGATCCTAGTTGTTCCATCATACGAATCAATTTGACTCTCAGCAACAGTCCACTTTAATTTTACTTGCTCATAGGAAATACCAGGACTGAGAGCAATGTTTGGTGCTGATTTTGTACTTTCATAATAAATTACTTCATCACCAATTAAAATAGAACCATTTTTTTCTACAAACTGATCAACACTCTCTACAACAATAGATGTTGAAGTTGTAGTAATAGGTTCTACAACTTGCGTACCCCCGTCCAAGATACCGATATCAAGTTTGTCGATATCAAGATATTGAATGAATTCATTAACAATATTTTGTCCCAAGCCCGTTTTTTCTTGAGACCTATAGTAATACTCAATAAACTTATTGAAAAGTGGATAGTCTGATCTAATAAAATCGGGACTAATAGCGTTGACCGATTGCGAGACCTTATTGACGTTACTCATCTATTTAAAAACAGCTTGATGTGTTGAGGGAGCCAGCATTATCTATGTTTGGAATTTCGATCGTAACGGGGGGTTGATCGAACTCAGTTGGCGTCAAACTATTTAGTGGTATACTGGGAGGTGGAGTAGTACCAATTGGGGCAACTGTAACTTCAGGGACGACAACATTTAAAATAGTTCCAGGTGTTGTCGCAGGAATTGTTGCATTGTTTGACGGAATAGTAACAACTGGCAGTTGTAAATCTGTAGGAAGAAGATCTTCATTGGTAATACTACCAACACCTGTTACAGTATCAGTGATAGTGATGATAGTATTGTCTGGAATATTACTACCTGTACCGATAATATTAACAGGACCAAAGCAAATACGACCAGTATTATAATCAACAGTTCCTGCCGCATTATTGGTATAGACTTTCTTAATACCAGTGTTGTAGAACATTCTCAGGTTGCCAAATCCATCATCTTCAAATTGCTGGTTGATTCCAGGTCGATCGTAAGTTCTGAAAGTTCCAGATAAGATAACAGGTTCTTTTTTACATTGATTGGCACTACCATCACTACCATCACCATCATTATTACTAGGATTACTATCGTATAAACCAGAACCAATGGAAACACAATATGTGTTAGTTTGATTAGAAATAGGTGTAATGTATTTGAGAAGTGATGTCTGCACAGAAACGTCACTAACACATTTGTTTGCAAGTGCAATTGCTTTCTGATAACTATTCAATCTAAACGTAGAATTGAAGTTATTAATCTGAGTTTGTCCTGCCCAATCAACAATAGAATTTTGAATGTCGGTTTTAATTGCAGAGGAATTAGATCCGCAACCAGTATCGTACTGAGCAAAGACTTTTGTATTGATGTATAGACTATCTGGATCAACTACAACAGGGTCGATAGACGCCATTGCATATTTTCTTAAAAGATTCTGAACTTCTTTTTTAGTAGCAGCGTTAAGTTCAGAACCAGTTTTTGTTAGGATTGCAATATAGACTTTTCCGTAGATAGGAGGGTTTAAAATATCTCCACCATATGCAACAACTGCCTGAGCATTCTCATATAGTTTTTTTGTCAAGACAGCATAGTCTTGAGCAGTAACTGCTCTGTTTTGGGAAGAAAGATATCTAGGAGCATTATATTTAATAGATTCGATAGTTTCAGCAGCTTCACCTTGCTGAGAGTTATCAATAGTAGTTAAAATTACTGTAGAAGCACTATAGGTTGCTGAATTACTATCAGTTAGTCTACCAACAAAACTAAAGTTCTTGACCTGATTTGCTTCCGCTCCAGAAGTTACCAAATACTCAAGATCAATAACCTCGCCGTCTTTTAATGCTCTACCGATACTATCATCACCAAATCTAATTTCATATCTCATGTCCTCACCTTCGTGCATAAAGTACACACGAGTAGTGGAAGTTACCGATGTAATATTATCAGTTATATTGTAAAGATCAGAGGCAGTAGATGATTCATTAGGTCTGACTCTGACAACTAAAGTAGATGTATCAACGTTTCCAGAAGGAATTGCATAAACCTGTTTTGCAAACGTATTAACAATGTAAGAATAATTTAAGATATTACCTTCATAGATAAGCATCTTATCAAAAACTGCTTGACCTGTTGTTAAATCAACATTTGTCGTTCTATCGCTTAAAATATTCCAAATATAATTACCACCAGTTGCAACAGGTCCTTTTTTCAAAGTTATTGAACTAGGATAAACTCCATTAATTGCAGTAGTCTGTATGGTCAACTTAACACATGCTTTTGCCGCTGTAATAGAGTTGGGAGTATAATTCATCAACTTAGCAATGTTGACGACGTTATCTCTAATTGTTGAAGATGGCAAAAATGCCTCGTTCAATGCCATGTTAGCGTTGAACGAGGTATAGTAAGTATTATATGCTAAAAGATCAATAATATAAGACAACGAAGAACCATCAAAATCATAATCCGTGAACTCTTCTCTAGTTCTCAGATAGGATTTGATAGAGGCTTTAATATCCTCAAAATCTAAAGCAGTTAGGTTATTCGGTTGCATTATTCAGGTCTCTGTAAAACAAACTCGATTGTTTCAACAATGGGTAACCCAACAATTCGGTACTCAACATAGACATTCAACTTATTACCTGCAAAAACAGGAGTTGCCTGAACATTTACGAGTTGCACCCTGGGTTCATACTGATTAATGGTATTTATGATCTCATCCCTAACTGTATCTGCGGTAAACGCATCTAGGGGTTCAAAAAGCAATTGTCTAACCCTAGAACCAATGTTAGGTTGAAAGGGTTTCTCTCCAGGAGCAGTTAATACTAAATTTTTAATCGATTGCTTGATAGCATTGTCGTTTTGCACAGCAGAAACATCTTTAGTAAATGGATTCAAGAGCAAATTGATCGATAAATCTTTAAAAGATCTCGATTTCTTAAATTCTCTACCAGTGACTTGTTTTAACGCCATTTACTCAGTGGTTTATTTTTGCTGGTTTTATTTTTTTGGTGCAAATTGAGATAATAATCGGATTTTGGATCAGTAATTAGTACATGAGTACCATGATCTTGCTTCATCATCTCAACATTATGATCTGGGACGTGATTTAACCCCATAAAATCCTCCAAACAAAGTTCGTAGAACTTTTTATGGGGTTCTATCCCAATAATATTTATCGACCTTGACCGCGATAACGCTTTTTAGCATTATTTCGACTGGTTGCAGCATATTTTGTATGCTGACCTCCACCTTGACGAGTCTTTTTCGGGGTGGTCTCGATCATATTGCCGCCAGAGAGCGACTTTTTCATTTTTGCCATAATTTTAAGCTCCTACAAATACGTTTGGACTGCTACCTGCAACTTTGGACAAACAACCATATGGTCCTGTTCCTGGTGTTACACCAAAAGGATCATTGAATCTACCCAATCTTTTTTTATTTACGAAGACTGTAGCAGTGGTAGCAACTAGTTTCCTAGGATGTCCTGCAGCAGTCTCTCGTGCCCCTCCAAGGTCTGTCAACCACCATGCTGGGGTAGACAATGTAGTTAGGCATTTATAACCTGTAGAGGTCGTTACATGCAATGTGGGGGTTGGGTGTGGGGTTAATTCGTCTTGGTCCACAATGGGCACCTTTTTATTAATTAGCACATTTGTTACTGCTGGTCCAGCAGGGAGTTGTGCAACTGGTGGCCAAAGTGTTACTGGTTCTTGAGTTGCTATGGGAACTTGTCCCATATCAGGTCTCATTGGGGGGTGTGGACATGGAGAAAGCATACCTCCTACATGTCCTGGGTGTGCAGTAGATCCCGAACCTTTTCCGTGACCACTACAGGTCCCCATATACAATGCTGCTCCTAGTCCTGATGGCATGATTAATTAGCAAATCCTGGGTCGTATGGGTTTCCGTATGCTTTAGTAGCTTCCGATACTCGTTCAATACTCCTAGTGAAATTATTGAAAATAGTAATTTCACCTTGTGCAGTCCATTCCTGACATCCTGGTCCTAATAAAGGAGACATACTATAAAGATATGAAATAGTAGTCGAGTTTCCTTGATCATCAGTAGTCGTTTCGTCTGCTCTGGTAGATGATCCTGGTACATTGCATACAAAATGCGATTTACCAATATCAACGGGAGTACATGTTAAAGATACTTGAATTGACGTTTGACGGGTAGTATCTGGGCGATACTGCTTCATAAGATATTTAGTGTATTCGGAAGCATATGGCAATTGTGTCAAACTTCCTTGTACAGTTTCAACTAAATTTTCTTGATACCGCTCTTTCCGTGGAATTACGTCTTGAATTAGTGCTTCAAACGTTGCATCGCGCCTAGGTTGGTCTGCTGCTTTCTCATCACGATAGATATTTTTCAATTCTTCAGTGATAGGAGTCTGATTTAAGTGATCTACGTTGTATTTTGACGTATATTCTTGCTTCAGAGGTTCAATATCCTCTCTCCTATACAATTCTTGTGCAAATTCTTGCTCTCGAACGCGATTGATATCGGGTCTAACCTCATAACGAGGTATTCTTTCAGTTTCTTCGATTACTTTTTTGCGTGCATTGTACAATTCTTCAATTTCTTGAACGGCATCACTCGCAATTGGCGATTTTTCTACCCCATTTTCTACTGTATTAGGCAAAGTTGTTAAAAGATCCTTAAAATCTTGTAAAGTTTGCGTAGAATATCCCTCATGTTCCTTCTCTGTTGGGATATCTCGGTAAATATTCTCTACAAATATCCTAGGACGATTGTTAATACCAGCATCTGTGTCAAATCCACCATCATATCCCGCACCAGCATCAGTAATTTGCACTGCAGTGAGCACTCCATTACTAAAAGTACCCTTTACTTTAGCAGGAATTCCATTTTCTGACGCAGGTTGTGTAATATTTAACACAGGTTCCGTGCCAGTTTGATTCCAACCACTACCACCATCGACAATATTGATGCTTGTAACCCGTCCATTGGTAATAATACCCTCTGCTACTGGTTGAATTGCGGTAGTTAGTGTGTCAATTGCTTCTTTATCAAGGTCAGCAGTGAGAAATTGCACGCTTTTTTCCAAAAATTCATACAAACCGATCAAACATGCGCGGTCTGGAATGCCATGTCCCGCGACAGCAGTAATTTGATGCTGTCTACTAGAGGTATATTGCGTGTCTTTTGTAAATGCACTACCAGATCCGTCCAAATATAAGACATGATAACTAAAATTTGAGTAATCAGTGTGGAAAGTGCGTGTAATAGTATGACCATTGATGGTATCACCTGGTCTCAATAGGTTAAAACTAGTAGATCCTGAAGGAATTGTCAAGGGACCAACGCTAGTAACCTTCACATTCATCGTTAAAGTCGATGTTGTCCCATCATTATGAGTTACTGGATATGATAATGCAAAGGTATTATTGACACTATACCCTGTTCCACCAGCAACTAGTTCAGTTACTCTCCAATTAGTGCCCTGAAACACTGGTGTAGCACCTGATTCATCATATCTTGGTGTAATTTCTACCTTAATTCTAAATCCAGTGGCGGTTGGTTGATTCTCCATTGTAAAAACCTGGAAATCAAAGAAGGTTTCATCGCCTTGCACCCAAGGATTTTGAGGTGATTCAAATGTAGTGTTACCTTCATTAGTGTCAAATACATCTGTATAGGTAACACCATCGTATGAAAACGAGAAATCTAGTACTGTATCTGGTACTGTAGTGGATAAAGCGTTGTATCGGAATACAACTTTATCAGAACTCGTCCCAATACCAAACAATGTAGGATGTGGGCAATCGGGGTCGCCCGTCAAATCAGGTGTTCCAGTATACTTTAGTTCTGTGGATGCCGCCGTGCAACTAAAATTGGTACATGGAATACATCTAGCACCAGCATCTGCAGAAGAAGATGAACTACCAGGATCATAACCAGGTTGACCCTCTGTTCCACTGGAAGGAGTTGTTACAGTCGTGGTTCGGTCTTCAGTCTCAATATAGAATGCTGCAATGCCTGAGTGCCCCGCCCCCTTGCCACCACTGGTGTCATAGATGTATGCAAACCATCGCTCAGAGTCCTGTAGGTCAAACGACAATTCGTTGGGAACATAATCGTAATACCGAGTGCCTGTTTGATTGAACTCATCTGTGGATGCCTCGGAATACTTCCCACACATTGCAGGTGCATCGAAATGAGTGCTGAAGAAGTTTCGTGCTGGGTCTGCAACAAATGTACTAGGATACATTACATTATCAGCATTCCTATAACTAATCTGATAATTGCCACCAGATCGAATCGGATCCTCGGGATACTCCTCGAAAATTATACTTACACCATTGTTACCAGGTGTAGACTGCTCACATGGTGCATTACTATTATCATTATTACCTGAATGTCGGCAAGGCATTGTCAGTTACCCTCCAATGTACTGATACGATTGTACAATTCATCGTAGTTTTCTTTCACATTCATGTACTTTGTATGCCCTTTTGGTTTGTAATACGTCTTATCAGGTGTTGGTAGTTCAGACACATACTTTTCAAGCGCCTCAACCCGTTCTATGAGTGCTAGAAGGACTTCATTGATCTGTACATGTTCTTCATGATTCTGGTCGTCATTCATTTTTTGCTCTTCTTAAAATAAAACTATCACCATCTACTTCATATTCCAAATCTTGATTGATATCCCATCCCAGTTCTTCACACACTTCATAAGGAATTGTCATGATGAGATCTCCGAAATCATCTTCTTCTAGTTGTGTTGTGAATCTATGGGACATACCTCTACCTACATGCGATTACTTATCTGGGGGTTATCTGTTGGATTCTTCTCTTTCCACTCAACCCATAGTGTATATAGATCTTTCTGATCTTTAACTAACCCTGCACTGGTCGCATAGTCTGCACATTCATACATTCTAGGGTCTAGACCGCCCTCTAAGCGAATTAACTGCTCTAACGCCCATACCCTCGCATCCTGTCTTTCAATTCGGGTCTTGGAGTCCATTTTTTTACCTCAGAAATTTTTTTATATACGCCGTTGACATTAACTCGAATAATATCTAAGGCGTCTGGGAACCTTTGTAGGTTAGGGTAGTGGCCGTTTTTTATATTTAACGGGGGCCAATTTACTGCCCTCAGTAACATTTAATGACTGCTCAGTTAGTGTTACATAGTCCCTCCGATTACTCTCCTATTATACATCCTGTGTGGCATAGTTGTCAACACATTCCCAAGACCATTTGATATGCTTGATATAATCGAAGCACGACATTCTCGGAGTATTTGGGAAACTATCTCCCATGCTATTCCGAATCCCATCGATATACCTTTCCATGTCATAAATGCTCTTGAAAGTTCCTCTGAGGTTGTGCTGATTGTCGTAGATGAGATAATGCATAAGTCTTGAAGATACTAGGTGTGTTTCTCAACCCTTACAAGGTTATTATAAAGGAAAGTGAGAAATAAGTCAAGGGGGTTTCTGACATTTATCTGCATATTCTCACAGGGGTTGACAATCGTTAGGTGACGTGCTAAGAGTACAACAAACGGAGACAATAATCGAGGAATAAAACACACTAATAGGTTTTTTAATAGTTTTCCACAATTTCCGCATATGTTGTGGAAAAGTGTTAATCAGTGCTGTGGCGGTTGTTGTTACGTTGTTTAGAGATATACTCTCGAAAAGTTTTCCACAGGATGATAGTAATTTCCTTAGTTGTCAGTTTGATGTAATCGAGTTGTTCTCTGAATGTCGTCCCATTTTTCTGGGAAGATGAGAACATTGACTTGCGTTGTTGGTTTTCTAGCAGAGGCGGCAGATTCTCGGGGTTTGTCATACTCACAAATGCAGTAAGTTATATAATCGTGTGAAATAAAAGTAATATACCCCTCAACACCATCTAGAGAGATATATTCATTTAGTTGGAAATCATCGGTTGTTATCATATAGTTAAAAACGGATGATTGTTGTCAAGAATGTCGGATGATGTAGCAAATTTAATTGTTCCTTGTGTGGGGTAATACTCTGCTAGGTGTTCATCATAAATGGAGACATTTTGCTGGAGTTGGTTTTCATCCAGTTGTTGTAATTGTTCTAATAGTTGTTGATAAGTCATGTTCATTTTACGATAATCGGATGATTCTGACCATGGGAAGATAATCCAACTCATTTGCAATAAGAGGGATCAATTTGACAAATTTTATCCATCTTTTGATCGTTAATCTCTTGCATTTTATTGATAGCAGAGAGACCAACATTAACGCCGATCAGGATAACAATAGCAGCAAGAGCGATACGCATGATGATAAAAAATAGGTGTGTAATTAATTAGGCGAAAATGTAACCATTAGTGAATTCTTTAGTTACATTGTTGTCACGAACGAACCACTCATAATTCTTTTGAAAAACACCATCAGTGACGCCATTACAGAAACGATTGATGATAGCATTAAGGCGAGATTTAGTTGTAGTTGTTTGCCAACCACCATCAAAGATTTCAAGGAAGTCTTCACCAAGGACGGCAATTTTGTTACCATGAAGACGAACAATAGAAGTATTATTTTCTTCGTTAAAATGAACAGAAGTGTTACCAGATTGCCAGTTCTTGCTGTTAGCGAGAGCAGCGTTCATTTGTTGTTCGATTTTACGCATTTGAGATGATTGAGTGAATGTTTGGTGGGTTTGGTTTCCCTCCCCCTGATGTCTTTATTATAGAGCATTTCGGGGGTCTGTATACCCCCTGTGTGCCACTTTATTAGGTGTCACATACCATTCATAAAATCATGAATTGCTTCGTTATATTCTTCTTCAGTCTGAAATGTGCGACCGTGAATAGTATAAGGAAACGATTTCTTTTGAAACATTGTAGACGCGGTTTCGCAGTCTTTTCGATCATAACCCATTTGAACAAGGTTTTCAACGTAAGGATTCACAATAGTCATAATTTAGTGTTAGTTAGGAAAAAGGGCGATTCAGTCAAAGAGGGCAGTTTTTTCGTATGCATCATAAAACATATCCCATGCTTTGTTATTATCAACAAAGGACGAAACTTCAGCATGTTCAGCAACATAATCATATGCCATATCAATGTCGGCATTTGTGTCAACAATGAACGCGGGAAGCGTTGCGATTGCGTCGATGAACTTGGGAGAGGTGTGAATCATGTGTGTTTCTTTCATGTTCCTAATATGGCACAGATTTGGGTAAAAATCAAGGGGTTTTGTGCTACTTTGATTAGTGGCACAAGGGGGGTTGACTTACTGGGCGAGTTCCCACATATCATTAAAGTTGCGTAACCAGTTCACATGTTTCTGATCTAAATCGGTTAAATCTTGCTCATCTGCTGAAACATATGGAAGACTATGTTTAGTGCAATAGTCTTCATAAACATCGGTTAAAAAATCAATTTTGTCCATTTATACGCCCTCCCTGATGTAACCATTTTCTGACTTGATAAATGCATCGAGCATAGGAATGTTCAACTCAGGATCATCAAAGTCAATTTTTGCACATCCATCAACACCCCACTCTGCTAATTCTTGAACGAAATCTTTCCAATCAGAGCAGTAACATGCTACGTTTTGAAAGTTA